>Ga0210057_1003174_pt1 | contig 22807 bp, 24 predicted proteins | sample CryGeyCG2114_010_2_FD_183968 | JGI IMG/M metagenome (GOLD analysis project Ga0210057, IMG submission 183968) | Groundwater microbial communities from aquifer - Crystal Geyser CG10_big_fil_rev_8/21/14_0.10 (SPAdes) (version 2) | ecosystem: Environmental > Aquatic > Deep subsurface > Groundwater ...
CCTGCCGCCACTCTTAAATCCCACTTTCTCTCGTACCGTTATGGGCAAATCTTTACCTCAAGTAGTCAGTACTATCCTCACTCTCTCCCTCATCTCTATGGTGGTCATCTTCTTTATCGATGCTAGGAGCCGTCCTCCTCGCCCCAAAGACGTCTCCATCTTCAAACGCCTCCTCCAGCCCTTTGAGTTTCTCCTTCTCCCAGTAGTCGGCTTTTTCTTCTCGGCTCTTCCCGGTATCGACGCCCACACTCGCCTAATGTTGGGCAAATACATCGAGTACAAGGTCACCGAAAAAGTCTAACCCATTGTTTATGATATATTTTAGATCCCGGGATCGGGGAATTCCGATTGTGTAAACACAATCGGAAGGATGTATCCAGGAATCAATTGGTTACCTGAGCTTATTAAATGACGCAGCAATCTTAATATCACCAGCTTTATCACTTATTGCTATTGGTTATCACTTTTAGCTTTTGCATTTAGATCTCATTGAATTTCTCCACCAAATACGCCAGACTGGTACTATGACCAAATATTGGCGCCGGCTTAACCGATTTCTCAATCACCACGAGCTAGCCATAATTCTTCTTTTGATTGTTGTTCTCCTGCGGCTTCCTTCTCTATTCGAGCCCTACTGGTACGGCGATGAAACCATCTATTTAGCTATTGGTCAAGCTATTCGTCACGGCCAGGTCCTCTACCAAGGGATCACTGACTATCCCAACAAGCCGCCCCTTATCTACTTGCTCGCCGCCGTCACTCAGACTGTCTTCAACTTCCGTCTCCTTCTCCTTTTTTGGACCTTAGCCACTACCATTGTTTTTTACGAGTTTTCCCAATTGCTCACCAAAAACCGCCTTATCTCCATCGCCGCTTCCCTCGTCTTTATCTTCTTTACCTCCACCCCCATCATCGAAGGCAACATTGCCAACGCCGAGATTTTCTTTATCCTCCCCACCCTTTTGTCCGCAGGCCTTCTCTACTTGGCTAGCCACAAGCCCAAAACCTCCCGCTATCTCTTTTTTCTGTCCGGTTGTCTTCTGGGCATTAGTTTTCTCTTCAAAATCCACGTCCTCCTCGACATCGCCGCCCTGGGTTGGTATTTCTTTATCCTATCCCGCCTTAAGACCATCTCCATCAAATCCCTGCGTCTCCTCATTATTTCTCCAGACCTCTGGCTCTTTATTGCCGGCCTCGCCGCTCCAGTTATCATCGCTATAGCCTGGCTGTCACTATCTGGTGTTTCCCCGCTATCTCTCCTCCAAAATGCCACCGGCAGCAGCAGTTATGTTGGTGTCTGGACCCAAAAAGACTGGCTGCTCATGACTTTGGGTATGGGGGATCTCCGCGCCCGATTTGTACTCGTCGCCCTTATCATGGCCGTTGTCTTTTTCTTTCGCCGCCGCTTTCATCCCCAGCTCTTACTTTTTACCACCTGGACCCTGCTCGCTTTATTTGCCGCCCTCCTCTCAGCCCGCCCCTATCCTCACTATCTTATTCAACTAGTCCCTCCGGCCATCTTAGGTCTGGCTGTTTTTGCCTCTACCTCCAAAGCTGTCCTCTCCAAAATCAGTTTCGGTTTGGTCATCGCCCTGATTTTCGCCGCCTACCTCCGCTTCGGTTTTCATACCTGGTCGGTATCTAGCTACTACACCAACTTTTATCAATACATTACCGGTCACATCAACCGCGACGAATTTTATGCCCGCTTCGATAATCGCATGCCCCGCAACTACCAACTCGCCACTTACTTAAGAACGGTTACCAATCCTCCTGATCACATCTACATCTGGGGCACGGAAGCCGATGTCTATATCCTGTCCCATCGCCTTCAAGAAGGTAATCTGGTAGTTTCCTTCCATGTTGCCGACTTAAATGACTATCATCACACTGCCGAGATTATTAAACAAAACCACACTCCCATTATCGTCGTCATGGAAACTGAACCTCGTGATTTTCCCGAACTTGAGGGCCTTCTCGCCTCGGACTACCTCTTACTTACCAAAATTGGTGACCCTCGCCGCTCCCCTTCAGAAAATCAAGGCCACTATGCCTTGGTCTACAAACGCATCTAACTCCTCTATCGCCTGCATTATCTCTTGTTATAATTAAGCTCATGAAAAGACACACTCCTGCCTTTGGTTCTTTTACCCGCGATCCGGCCATGAGAAAAAGTTTTCTCTGGGTAGTAGGGCTCTGGCTCCTCAGTCTAACCTCCCTCGGCATCGCCTATTCTCGTCTCCCTCCTCAAGTGCCTCTGTTCTACAGTCTCATCAGAGGCAGTGGTCAACTTGCAGACAAAGTCTGGCTCTGGTTACTGCCAGGACTTGCCTTTGTCCTCGCGCTTATTCACTTATGGATTGCCAAGTATAACTTCAACCGCGACCGTCTTCTCGCCCGGATTACTTCCGTCGCTGCCGTCCTAGTTTGTTTGCTCTTTTCTGTGGCCCTGATCCACATCTTGTTCATTGTTCTATAGCGCCAACACTATGTCCCTTATTAACCTCTTTCTTGCTCCCGGCTTAATTGCCCTCATCATTAGCACCCTCACCACTATTGGTGTCATCAAGCTCTACACCCGTCTTGGCTGGGTTGACGACCCCTTAACCAATAAGCACGTCAAGGTCACCCACAAATATCCTACTCCCAGGGGTGGTGGTATTCCTATCTATCTGGCCCTTCTCGTCGCCGGTTGTCTTTTTCTTGGCCTAGATAAACACTTTCTGGGGATTCTTACTGGCGCCACCATCCTGGCCATAGTCGGTGTCCTCGACGATATCCACGATTTAAGTCCCTATGTAAGGCTCATTACTGGTGCCCTCGCCTCCCTGGCTGTCGTCGCTGCTGGTATCGGCATTGCCTACATCACCAACCCCTTCGTTCCTGGCACGGTCCTTCACCTCAACCAGCCCCAGCTCATCTTCAACTTCCTCGGGGGTACTCATACCATCTGGGTCATCGCCGACATCTTTGCTCTCATCTGGATCCTTTGGACCCAAAACATCGTTAACTGGTCCAAAGGTGTCGATGGCCAAATGCCGGGCTTTATCGCCATTGCCGCCATCTTTATCGGCATCCTTTCCCTCCGCTTTGTCGGGGATACCTCCGAATGGCAAGTCGCCCGTCTTGCTGCTATCACTGCTGGGGCCTACTTGGGCTTTTTACCCTTCAACTTCTACCCTCAGCGGATCATGCCTGGCTATGGTGGTGGCAGTCTGGGAGGATTTCTCCTGGCAGTCCTGGCTATTCTCTCTGGTGCCAAGGTAGCTGCCCTCATCCTCATTCTCGGCATCCCCATGCTCGATGCCGCCTATACTGTTCTCCGTCGTCTCCTCCGCGGCAAATCCCCAGTTTGGGGAGATCGAGGCCACCTCCACCACCGCCTTCTTGACCTAGGTTGGACCAAACCTCAAATTGCTTTGCTCTATTGGTCCATCACTGCCATCTTTGGCATATTAGCTCTGTATTTCAATAGTCGCCAAAAATTGTATACAATCATAGCTACTGCCCTCATTTTTGGTGGGGTTTTGTTATGGCTCAAGTTCCTACAAATCAACTTCAATCACAAACGCTCATGACTCAATATCTACCTCGCCCTCTCTACCTTATCCTCAAAACTGCCAGACCTCGTCAGTGGATCAAGAACTTAAGTATGTTCGCTGCCCTCTTTTTCTCCGGCTTCATGTTTGAAGACCACTACTTTATGCGGGTGGTCTGGGCCTTTGTTATCTTTACCATCACCACCGGTAGCGTCTACATCTTCAATGACATCATCGATGCTCCCATCGACCGCTTGCACCCTTTCAAGAAAAAACGCCCCATTGCCTCTGGAGAACTCCCCATTTCCCTAGCTGCTTTCACAGCTATCCTCGGTTTCTTCGTCTCTCTTTTCCTCTCTTGGAGCTACGATGTTTTCTTCTTTTCCATGGTCCTTCTTTACACCATCCTCCACTTTAGCTACTCCCTCAAGTTAAAACAGATTCCCATCCTCGACGTCCTCTCCATTGCTTCAGGTTTTGTGATTAGGGTCTATGCCGGTGCTCTAGTAGTCAATCTTCATATGAGTGTCTGGTTCCTCTTTACCGTCGTTTCCCTGGCTTTGTTTATGGCCGTTGCCAAACGCCAGAGCGAGCGTACCCTCATCAAAGGCCTGGTGGGGGACTTAAAAGGTCATCGGGTTACCCTTTCTCGATACACCCAAAGGCTTCTCGATATCTACACCGGCATGTTTAGTAACGCCACCTGGATCTCCTACGCTCTCTTTAGCTTTAACTTTGCTCCCTTCACTCCCACTGGTCACCTCCTCAGCCTCTATACCATCCTACCCCGCACCTTCACCAACGCCAAAATCATGATGGCCACTGTCCCTCTGGTCATCTACGGAATCATGCGTTACCTGCAATTGGTCTATGAACAAAATCAAGGCGAGTCCCCCGAACGCGTTCTTCTTTCCGACAAACCCCTCATCACCGCCGGCATCCTCTACGGAATTCTCACCTTCGCCATCATCTATGGAGTCAGATAATCACTCCGTCAACTGTGTATACTTACTCGCCACAAAACCCTCTTCTCCCGTCTGGTACTCCAGCTTCGTCCACCCGGCATCATCTTTCTCCACAAACTTAAAGTAAGTCCCCACCTTCACCTTAGCCACCTCATTATCTCCATTAGCATTTGGCTCGGAACGGACCCGCAGCCATCCGGTCCCTGTCTCCAAAATCTTCACATACGGTGGTGTTAGGCTCGAGGCATCAGAAGCTCCATTAATTACCCCAGGAGTAGTCGATGGGCTTGGTGTCGGTGTGGGTGAGGCTTTTGGTGTCGGTGTCACCTTAGGTGTCGGAGTTGGGCTGGCCTTAGCATTAGCTGTTGGACTCGGTGTTGGCACTGTCTCATTCTCATTAGCAGTCGGTGTAGTCATTTCTCCACTGTCACTTGCCTGGTTCCCGGTCAGGACATCTTTAGCCAACTGTGCCATCACATTCAACCTATGTCCTTGGTTGACCTTGGCATTAATTGTCTTAGTCTGGTACCCAGGCGCCTCTAGACCAATGGTGTGGTCCCCGGCGCTAATGGTTGTAAACGACACTGGCGAAAAACCCTTCAACTCCCCATCCAACTTCACTACCACATTGTCAGGCAGAGTCGAGATCACCAACTCGCTGGCGTTTTTATCCCCGAGTGTCTCTAGCTGCAAGATCTGGTAGCTAGATTGGTCTGGCTCCGATCCAAATTCATAACTCACCACCGTTAGCACACTCTTGCCTACAGTCACCTTTGACTGCCACGAACTATCCTCCCCACCACCAGGCGTCAATTTTAACGTATACTCACCAGTCTTTAGCTTGTCATTGAAATAAGGCGTCTGGCCTACGTGGTTATCATCAAGATAAACTTCAGCACCCAAATTGCTCGTTACCTGCAATGCGCCCTGGTCCTTTTTCCAGCTTGGCAACGTGCATCCAGACAACAACAACGCGCCCAACATCAATAATCTGATCTTTTTACCCATCCTAAAGTCCTTTTTAAACACAAAATTATGGCTATCTCTAGGCAAAATCATAGCAAATCGCCAACGGCCTGACAATGCCAATTCATGTGGAAGCTGATATAATCGAACCACAACTTCTGGCCTGGTGGTGAAGTGGTCTAACACATTGGTCTGCAAAACCAATATTCGCCGGTTCAAATCCGGCCCAGGCCTCCACCAAAAAGCCAGGCAACAAGCCTGGCTTTATTTTTGTTTTTCCAGCCCAAAGCTGGTCAGCCCTGGGCTGAGATATTCAGTTTGTTGCTTACTTATTCGCCACCGCAATCGCTTGTTCTACTAGTCGGTTGCAATAACCCCACTCGTTATCATACCAGGCCAACACCTTGACCAGATCTCCATCAATCACTTGAGTTAGTGCCAGATCCACAATCGTCGATTCATTTCTACCCACGATATCATGGCTCACCAGCGGCTCATCTGTTACTGCAATTATCCCTCTCCACCTGTCTGTCTCCGAAGCTTCCTTGAGTAGCCCGTTTACTTCTTCAACCGAGGTTGGTCTCGACACTAAGAATGTCAAATCTGAGATCGATCCTACTGGCACTGGTACCCGGATAGAGATTCCATCAAACAATCCCTTAAGTTCAGGAATCACTTGAGTTACAGCCTTAGCCGCTCCGGTCGAAGTCGGCACAATATTCAATGCAGCCCCTCTGGCTCTTCTCAAGTCCTCGTGTGATCCATCTTGCAGGTTCTGGTCATCAGTATAAGCATGTACTGTCGTCAAGGCGGCTTTCTTTATTCCAATCTTCTCCTGCAGCACTGCCGCCACTGGAGCAATACAGTTGGTAGTACACGAAGCATTGTCGGCAATCGGGAACTCTCCTCCATACCCATTCACCCCTAGCACAAACGTACCTATCTGTCCTCCCTTGCTTGGTGCCGAGATCAACACCTTCTTAGCTCCGGCCTTTAAGTGTTTGCCAGCCTTCTCTTCATCACGAAAGGCTCCAGTTGCCTCAAGTACCAGGTCCACACCATACCGTTCCCAGGGAATCTTCTCCGGATCTCTCTGTGCCAGAACCGGAATTTTCCTCCCTGCTACAGTTATATACCCAAGCAAAGGGTCTTCATCTGTCGCTTCCTTGGCTTTCTGCAATGTTTCCACCTGCACCTCGTCGGCCAATACTCCATAGTTAGAGTCATACTTCAACGCATGTGCCCAACCGCTCACATCCATCGAACCAGAAGTATTAATCGCCACTATCTCTATTTGGTCCTGAAGATCATGTCTTTTTAGCCATACCCGCAGGCTGGTCCTGCCAATTCTCCCAAATCCACTGATTGCTGCTTTTACCATTTTTCCTCCTCAAATTTATTTAAGTTCAAAAATCGCTGCACCCTTCACTATACACTGGCCCCGGGCCACCCGCCAAGCCCTAGCCTCAATTGAACACAATATATACTCATAGAGCTTGATTTTTTCCTATTATGTGCTAGAATCCTCAAACTCCTTCCAAACATGGAAGGTTTTTCTTTGTTAACTAGTCACCATAGCTAATAAACATTAGCTAGACTACTGGCCTAATTAAGCCATCATTATGATACGAGAAAAACTTACGTTTCTTTTCGTTCATCTTCCCCGCCACCTTACCCACATCTACATCACTCACATCCGTAAAAACACCTGGAAATTAAGGTTTAATCGTTTTGGTGCCCTACCCACTCCTCACAAGGCCAATCGAGTTAGTCGTCGCCTGCGTCGCCTCTTCGAGGCCAAACGTATCCAGCAAATTTTTGGTGCCAACCTTGGTGCTGCCCTCATGCTCGCCCCCCTTCTCAACCTTAACCAGCCGGGTGTCATGTACGAGCCCAAAGTAGAAATTCCCTCTACCGTGGTTACTTCCCCATCTCTCTACGACACTCCCGTCACTACCGAGGAACGCAAATTTGTCGTCCCTGTAGACAATCTCAAATACATGGCTCAAGGATTCCATACTGGACACCCTGGCTACGACCTCAATGCCCATATTGGTTCTCCGGTCCGGGCCTTCACCAGTGGTCAGGTCTACAAGATCGAAGATGGTCAGTTTGGCCTTGGCCGCTACATTGTCCTCGACCATGGAGATCAGCTCTTCTCGGTCTATGCTCACCTCCAGCGCTTCAACGTTACTCTCGGCCAAGTGGTTAACACCGGCGATATCATCGGCTTTGTCGGCATGACTGGTATGACTACTGGTCCTCACGTCCACTTTGAGATTCACGACAATGGCGTTGCTATCAACCCCAAGACTTATCTCGGGTTCTAATTACCCAAAATTGGCATTCTTGCCACGCTCACCCCAAGACCACCAAGCCAACCTCTACCTGAGTATTGCATCCTCACTAGCCATCTCTGCCATCAATTACTCGCTACCCACTACCGTCCCAATATCCTCGCCTTCTATTGCCCTCTTTAAGTTTCCATGTTCAAACAGGTTAAATACCAGTATTGGCATATTGTTGTCCATACACAAGGAAATAGCTGATGTGTCCATCACTTGCACATTTGGGTCCTTGATTGCATCCAGATAAGTTAGTTTCGGGAATCGCTTAGCATCTGGGAACTTCATCGGGTCCTTGTCATACACCCCGTCCACCTTGGTTGCCTTCATCAGCACCTCACAATTTAGTTCCAAAGCCTTCAAACTTGCCCCCGAATCAGTGGATACATATGGACTCCCAGTACCTGCTACCAAGATCACGATTCGCCCCTTTTCCATATGCCGGATCGCTTTGCGCCGAATAAACGGCTCTGCCACTTTGGGCATATCCAATGCCGACTGCACCCGCGTATTCACCCCCACTTCTTCCAAAGCGCTCTGCAGCGCCAACCCATTCATTACCGTTGCCAACATCCCCATATAATCAGCCGTCGCTCGGTCAAAACCATTTTTACTGGCCGACAAACCTCGGAAAATATTCCCCCCTCCAATCACCAAAGCTACCTGTACTCCCATATTGTGGATCTCTTTTAGCTGCTTTGCCACGTCCAAAGCTGAATCATAGGAGATACCATACTCTCTATCTCCCATCATTGACTCGCCACCAATTTTTAACAGTACCCGTTTGTATTTCATAAGCTTGCCTCCTCCGGCGATTCTATCAACTCATCAGAGATTAGGTCAATTAGAGCAATTAAGTGAATTAGGTCAATTCTACTGTTTTCTCTCTTCAAATTCCTTCCTCCACCCCTTACAATACCTCAGTCAACGTATTGCACTACTCACTACATCATCGTGTTGGCCGTTTTCTTCCTTTATTATTAATATTCAAGCTAATAGTGGACACTCTGGACCACTATGCTTGAATATATGAAGAAGCACAAGAATTTAGGAGTGATAACCAAGTTATCCCTAAATTCGAGCAAGCTCACATTCTTAATACTCTATTCTTTGTAGTACATGGTCAAAAATTTCCTCAAAAACTCTCACCACCTCTTTGAACGTCAGCAAAGTAGCATTCTCTCTGCTGCTACTATCATCACCGGCTCTGTATTTCTCTCTGGGATCTTGGGTGTGGTCCGCAATCACCTTTTGGTCTCCTACTTCTTCGACTCCAAAACTGCCCTCGATGCCTACTGGATTGCCTTTCGTCTCCCTGATCTTGTCTTCCAGCTCTTAGTCATTGGTGCGCTCTCCGCCGCCTTTATCCCGGTTTACTCCAAGTACAAGGCCATCGACCAGGATCATGCCAACCAAACCGCCAACTCCATGATCAATCTTATTCTCCTCCTGTTTACCGTTATTTCGGTTATTATCTTCATCTTTGCCGAACCTTTCAACAAATTCATCACTGGGTCCAATTTTTCGGCTGAGCAGCTTCATCTGGCTAGCAACTTCACCCGCATCATGCTCTTTGCCCAGTTTTTCTTTGCTATCAGCAATTTTCTTACCGGTATCATTCAGGCCAATCAGCGCTTTATTATTCCCGCCCTTTCTCCCTTGGCTTACAATCTCGGCATAATCATTGGCATTGTCACTCTAGGTCCATCTATTGGTCTCTACGGGGCTGCTATTGGTGTCGTTATCGGTGCCTTCCTCCACTTGCTCGTCCAGCTGCCTCTAGCCATTAAGCTAGGCTTTCGCTACCGGCTGGCTCTCAATTTCAAGCTCCCCGGTGTCAGGGAAATCTCCAAGCTCATGTTGCCTCGAACTCTGGCCCTTTCCGTCAGCCAACTCGAGCAGCTCTTTATCATGTCCTACCTGGCTACCTCCCTGGCCCAAAAAGGTTCCCTTACCATCCTCGTCTTAGCCCAGCAGCTCTTTAGCTTCCCCAGCCGTATCTTCGGTATGCCCATCGGTCAGGCCAGCCTTCCCTTCCTCTCCAAAGAAAACGCCGAAAAAGACCTCGAGAAATTCCGTCTTATCTTCGTTAACTCCCTCCACCAGATCCTCTACCTCTCCGTTCCCGCTTCTGTCGTTCTCATCATCCTCCGTATTCCCCTGGTCCGTCTGGCCTATGGGGCCAAGACCTTCCCCTGGGATGACACTCTCCTCACCGGCAAGATCCTTGCTCTCCTGTCTATCTCCATCTTTGCCGACGCCTCCATCCACCTCCTCACCCGCGCCTTTTATGCCCTCCACAACACCAAAGTCCCCATGCTTGCCGCCATCATCAGCCTAGTATCAGACGCCCTGCTTTCCTGGTACTTGATCTTCTACACTTCACTCGGTGTCCTCGGTATTGCCATTGGTGGCACTATCTCCACCATCCTTCAAGCTATTTTCCTCTTTATTGTCCTCAAGCCCCGGATTGGTGGTCTTTCCTGGCGCTCAGTAGCTGTTACACCAGCCAAAATTGTTTTTGCCTCCACTCTCACCGGTCTCTTCCTCTGGGGACCTATGCGCCTTTTGGACCAATATGTATTTGACACTACCCGCACCATCAACCTTATTCTCCTCACTGCCACTGTCGCCTTTATTGGTGCTATCGTCTACCTCTCCCTCAGCAAGCTTCTCCACATCGACCAGCTCGATTCTTATCTTGAGATCTTCAAAAAACTCGGTAACTGGAAAAAAGTCCTCGCTCGCTCCGAAGAAACTCTCGACACCTCCGAAACCATCCAGTAGTGCTAATTTTGTGTGTCTCCTTCCACCTCTAGGTAATCTCTCTTCTATCGGTTAAAATCCTAAGCACTAATTTCTAAACTCAAAACAATCCCCAAATCATAAATTTAAAATACAAACACTTCCCATTTGGGTCATTAGTTTTTTGATCATTGGTGCTTGTTTAAGATTTAGAAATTAGAAATTAACTCTCTCCACCCAATCCATCTATGCTTTCCCAATCCCATATCAGAAACTTCTCCATCATCGCCCACATTGATCACGGTAAGACCACTCTCACCGATCGCTTAATGTTGGCAACCGACACCATCACCCCTCGAGAGTTTCACGCCCGCCTCCTCGACAGCAATCCCATCGAGCAAGAACGCGGCATCACCATCAAGCTCGCCCCAGTCACCCTTAACTATACGCTAGACGCTAATAACTATACCCTAAATTTAATCGATACTCCCGGCCACGTTGACTTTAACTACGAAGTCGAACGCTCCTTGGCCGCCTGCGAAGGAGCCGTCCTTTTAGTCGACGCCACTCAAGGCATCCAGGCCCAAACCCTCAGCAACTTCTACAAGGCCCAGCATCTTGGCCTCAAGATCATCGTTGCCCTCAACAAAATCGATCTTCCCGCCGCTGACATCGATGGCACCACTCTCGACATTGTCGAGTCCCTAGGTATCCCCCTAGAAGACATCATCCAAGTTTCCGCCAAATCAGGCCAAAATGTTGACCAACTCTTCCAGGCCATTATTACCAAAATTCCCCCCCCAGCAGGACAGTATCAGGCTCCCACTCGGGCCTTAATCTTCAACAGCGTCTTTCACCCTCACAAAGGCGCCATTGCCTTTGTCCGGGTTGTCGACGGCTCATTCAGTACCTCCGAGCCACTGGTCTTTATGTCCAACCATTCTCTCCTTACTCCACCAGAAATTGGTATCTTCACCCCCTCTATGAAGCCTCTAGATCGGCTCGAGACCGGCCAGGTGGGCTACCTAGCTAGTGGCCTCAAGGACATCTCTGGTATCAAGATAGGCGATACCATCACCACCACTCCTCTCGACCCAAAAATTTTAACTCTCCCCGGCTACAAAGAACCTCAGCCCATGGTCTACCTTGACCTCTTTCCCATGGACGGCCAGGAATTTGCTCTCTTGACAGACGCCATCCAAAAGCTCTCTTTAAGTGACTCCTCCCTCGAATACACTCTTACCACCTCCGCGGCCCTGGGCAAAGGTTATCGAGTTGGCTTCTTGGGCGCCCTCCACGCCGAGATCGTCATCGAGCGCCTCAATCGTGAGTTCAACCTCGACCTTATCCCCACCGCTCCCACCGTGGTCTACCACGTCACCAAGACCAATGGCCAAGAAGTGGTTATCAAAAGCCCCATCGAGCTCCCTGACCCGTCCGAGATCAGAGAGATCAAAGAACCCATGGCCTCGGTTACCATCTACACTCCACCAGAGTACCTGGGTAATATCATGCAGCTTTCCACTGATCACCGCGGCGAGCTTATTAACCAAACCTACATCGGCTCCCGCGTCAAGCTCGACTACATCATTCCTTTGGCTGAGTTGATCATCAACTTCTTTGACCGCCTTAAATCTGCATCCTCCGGCTATGCCAGCCTCGAGTATGAGCTCTTTGACTACCAGCCAGTTGACGCCGTCAAGCTGTCTATCCTCATCAATCACGAAGTCGTCGAAGCCCTCTCCCAAATTGTCGTCCGCCCCAAAGCCCACAATATTGGTAAGTCCATGGTTAGTAAGCTTGGGGAAGCCATTCCCCGCCAGCTCTTCGTCATCCCCATCCAGGCCGCTATTGGTGGCGAAATTGTTGCTCGTGCCACCATCAAGGCTTACCGCAAAGACGTCACAGCCAAGCTCTACGGTGGTGATATCTCCCGCCGCAAAAAGCTCCTCGAGAAACAGAAAAAAGGCAAGGCCAAACGCGCCCAATTTGCCAAGGTGGATATTCCCCAGGAAGCCTTCCTCGCCGTCTTAAAGCAATAATAATTATTTATTATCACTATGGCAGAAAAATATCCTCTCCCAGAAAGCAATACAACAAATAGGCGACTAGCTGACCCATATTACGATAAATTTAAAAATTTATTATTCTCAAATTCAAAAAGAGATCCGGGGGACTGGTTGCCACAAGGTCACCTAGCTAGCGAAGTCAATTTAACCGAGCTCAGCGATATAGAAAAGGGAATCACGCCAAAATTACGTCAACAACAAGCCGTAGCCGCTGCTGAAGCAAAATATCCTGAACTCAAAAAATTTTAATTTCATAGTCCAGATTATTACTGGCGACTAAATTGGCCCAGATTGTCACCAACCTCTGAACTTATGATGAAAAAATCATCGCTTATTATTCTCTCGGGCCTTCCTGGCACCGGCAAAAGTGCGATTGGAGAAAAGCTCGCTAAACACTTTTCTATTCCCATCTTTGCCAAGGATTGGCTCGAAGCCACTCTGCTTACTGGTGGTCTGGATCCAAAACTCAACAACACTGGATCGATCGGCTATCAACTCCTATCTACCCTAATTGACAGACAACTTAAGCTCAATCAATCCGTCATCGTCGACAGTGTTGCTACTACAGCTTCTATCAGAACCACCTGGTTTAGGCTTGCTCGCAAATACGGCGTTCAGGTCAAAATCATCGAATGCATTTGTTCAGACAAAAATCTTCATCAATCACGGCTTTTAAATAGATCCAGAAACATCCCTGGTTGGCATGAACTCGTCTGGTCTGATGTACTCAGGGCAAAATCTTACTATCGACCCTGGACCAAAAAACGCCTGGTCCTAGACGCAGTTGATCCTTTTGAAGATAATTTCCAAAAAGTCCTCAAATACATCACTGATTAATCACTATGTCATCTCATGTTCTCTGTGGCCTCGATGAAGTCGGTAGGGGAGCCTTAGCTGGTCCTTTAGTCGCCGCCGCTGTTATTCTCCCCCTCCCACATTCTCAAGAATTCCAGAATGATTTAGAAAACCAAGCCAACGCTCCCATCCGCGACTCCAAAAAGCTTACACATCTTCAACGTCAACGTCTCTTCCAAACCTTAACTCAATCATCTGCTCAAATTACTATCGCCTCCATCTCCGTCCGCGAGATCAACACTCACGGCATCGGTTGGGCCAACAAACAAGTTTTCATCAATCTCATTCAAGAAGTCATCAATCGTCATTCCAAACTGTCTGGTACTCCAGACGATTCAGAATCTATACCAATCATTTCTGGTTCAGTATCCGGAATAACCGGTATTCACTTCATCGTCGACGGCAATCTCAATATTCCCAGCATCAATTCTTCTGCAGTTTCATTTCCTATAGGCTCAAATCAACCACTTTCCAGGCTCGATCCCGGGATTGGCAATCCCGGGATCGATGATCAACAACCCTCCCATACTAACTACACAATCACCTGTCTTCCTCGTGCCGATGCTATTTACCCCGTCGTTTCTCTCGCCTCCATTGTTGCCAAAGTCACCCGCGATCAGCTCATGCAAGAGCTTCACCCACAGCATCCCCACTACAGCTGGAACACCAACGTTGGCTATGGCACCAAGGCTCACATCAACTCTCTTCGTCAGCACGGACCTACACCACACCACCGAACTCAATTTGTGGAAACAGTCTTAAACAAATCCTAAATCCTAAACTCTAAACATTATTGAAATTCTAATTTTCAAAATTCAGAACCAGAACTAGCTCAGCCCAAATGTTTGGAACATTAGAAATTTGAGATTGGTATTTATTTAGGATTTAGAAATTAGGGTTTAGAATTTCACCTTATCACCTTCGTCTGTTCCAATTCCAGCATCACCACACTCTCCGCTGGCATCACCACCTGATGCCGCAAGGTTGCACCAGTTGTTGCCAAGCTAAACATCTGCAGTTTTCCATCCAAAAACCGTTGTTTAAGCAAAAATTCTCCCGGCCTCACCTGAGTAAATGTCACCGGCACATTCTCACTATGTCGGCCGCTAGGATCATAATTTACCAATAACGTCCGGGTTATTGTCCCATTTTTGGTCGCCAACCCTCGCACCCACGTACCTTTACCATACATAGACAATCGCTCTTCTCCCAACTGTTCCAGCATTTGCAAGGCCCTAAACCGTGGCTTGCTTCGACTGCCAAAATCGCTATTGGTAAACAACCCCCACCGTCCCCAAAACTCCTTACCTGCCGGATCTTTGCCATCTTGGATCTCAAATACAAATGCCCTATCTACCCATTTTGGTAACTCGGTTGCCACTGCCACCATATGAGCTGCCCCATAGGCTCCATCATAGCCCGCATCCACCTCGGGATTAAATCCCCACTCAGATATAATTTTTTCCACTGACAATAACAGTCGGGGATGCTTTTCCAACGCCAGATCTATCGCTCTGGTCTCACTTACAAACTCATCTACATTCGTGTGATATCTATGCCAGGAAAAAAAGTCAAATCTTAAATTATTTTTCTCCACAAACGTCAACAGATTATCCACCCATGCCTCGTAATACGCCGTTATTGCCGGGCCCCCCAACTTAAATGCCTGCACATTCCCGGTACTTTTTGCCCCATACGCTGCATATCGGTACAAATCCAAATAATTTTTATCCCCATAAGTTTTCCAACCACCAAACAAGTCTGGTTCATTCCACACCTCATAATACACATTTGCTATATTTCTTCCTCTGTGTCCACTGATATGCTCAATCGTCTTCTGCACCACCACTTGCCACTCCGTCCAATTTCTCGGTTTATCGGTAACGTCCCCACTAGAAATAGCTGGCGGCATATATGACAAAGAAATAAACGGCTTAGCTCCCATCATTAAAATATCGTCCAGCACTGGGTCCAGCCTATTCCAATCAAAAGTCAGCTGTCCCTCTCCATTTCTCCCCACAATTTCATAAAAATCATAAACATGGTCGATCCGGACATACTCCGGGTGCACTGACTTCACTTGGTCAATCACGCTGGTGAACCGATACTCGTGGCTTTCTCCACCTTGGGCCAGATTTCTCCACGGTCTTGGCAATGGCCCCAACACTGTTTGCGTCTCCACCACCATATTTGCCTCCACTCCACTAGCATTTCCAAACCACTGTCTCACCTGACCTATATTCAAGCTCCCTGCCACAATCGCCACCAACATCACCAATAAACCTGCCAGAGGTAGATATTGCTTCCATCTTATACGCTTAAATTTATTCTTCATGTCGTCCAAGCAGTTTACATTCATTCCAGTCTAATGGAAATATCGTTGATTTCCCAGAATCACTATTTGACAACTCTTAGCACTCTTGCTATATTACTGCTAGCAATATCGTTCATCGTCTGGTTACGCTTAATAATACTTGCAGATTTACCCGCCAAAAACTTTGTATAGTCGAGCATCAAAACTTATTGCTTTTTACTTATAACTTATTACTTTTCACCCAAATTAATGGAACTTACCGACCGCCAAATCCAAATTTTAAAGCACGTTATCGAAGAGTACATCACCACTGCCGCTCCAGTTGGTTCCGAGGTTTTGGACCGTAAGTTCAACCTTGGTGTCTCTCCTGCCACTATCCGCAACGAAATGGTCCAGCTCACCCGCTCTGGTTACTTAAAACAGCCTCACACTTCCGCTGGTCGTTCTCCTACCCCCAAAGCCTTTAAGCTTTACATCAGCCAGTTGATGCAGGAGGAAGATCTTTCCGTTGCCGAGGAAGTCTCAGTCAAAGAAAAAATGTGGGATTTCCGTGATGACCTCGACGATCTTCTCCGCCAAGCCACCCGCACCTTGGCCGACAAAACCAAGTGCATCGGCTTAGCCGTGACTAGCGACAACAAGATCTACCACTCCGGCTATTTCTACGTTTTAGACAAACCCGAATTTTACGACATCGACGTCACCAAGACTGTATTTTCACTACTTGACCAGGTTGACGAGCTCTTCCACATCTTTGAGCACGCCAGTGGTGATGATCCTATTCATGTCCTCTTGGGCGACGACTTCCAGAACAAATTCTTAGAGCCAGTTGGTATAGTCTTTGCCGATTTTAACGTCAGTGGTGTCCAAGGTTCCATCGGTGTAGTTGGCCCGGCCCGACTGCCTTTTTACTATGTCATTCCTCTTATTCGTCACTTAAGTCTGACCTTGCAAGAGATTGCTCGTGGCTAATCCGTTAAAATAGTTTTAATTAATACTAAATTTAGGGGCTCCGTTTATGGCCAAAATCAAAAAACCACAACCCAAAATTGACCCTCACCAACTCCAATTACAGTTAGCCGACATCAATGCTAAATACGTTCGAGCTCTGGCTGACTACCAAAACCTAGAGAAACGAACCCAGGAACAACAAGCCCACTTTGTTAAACTTGCCAACGCTACCTTAGTCACCAAGCTCATTTCCATACTCGACAACTTAGAAATGGCCGCTACTCATCTCAAAGATCCTGGTCTCAACCTGGTCCTTTCTGAGTTTAAATCAACTCTCGAGTTAGAAGGTGTCACTGCCATCAATCCCCAAGGGGAAGAATTTAATCCTGACCACATGGAGTGCGTCGAAATCCTCGAGGGGCCAGACAATCAAGTCGTCAAGGTTGCCACCAAAGGCTACAAATTAAATGACATTCTCATCCGCCCTGCCAAAGTCCATGTCGGCAAATCGACATCAGCACAAACTTCAGCTTAATCAAATACAAATTAGTTATATTCGTTATTCGCAATTCGTAATTTTATAGGAGGCAAATATGAGCAAAATCATTGGCATTGACTTAGGTACTACCAACAGCTGTGTTGCTGTCATGGAAGGTGGTGCCCCCAAAGTTATTCCCAGTTCCGAGGGCAAAAACACCGTTCCCTCTATCGTCGAGCCAGAAAAAAACCTGGTTGGCGAAGTCGCCAAACGGCAAATGATCTTAAATCCCAATCACACCATCTTTTCTATCAAGCGCTTAATGGGAAGAAAGCTCACCGATCCTCAGTCAGAAAAAACTAAAAAAATGGTCCCTTACGACATCGTCGAAGGTAAAAACGGTGCCGCCGCTGTCAAAGTTGGCGACAAGATCTACACTCCAGAAGAAGTCTCCGCCAAAATTCTCCAAAAATTAAAAGCTGACGCGGAAAGCTATCTTGGTGAATCAGTCGATCAGGCCGTCATCACCGTCCCTGCCTACTTTGACGATGCCCAGCGCCAAGCCACCAAACAAGCCGGTGAAATCGCTGGCCTCAAAGTCGACCGTATCATCAACGAACCTACAGCTGCAGCCTTAGCCTACGGTCTCGATAAAAAAGCCAACGAAACCATCGCTGTCTACGATCTTGGTGGTGGTACCTTTGACATCTCTATTCTTGAGGTAGGAGACGGGGTTTTCGAGGTCAAGTCCACCAATGGTGATACCTTCCTCGGTGGCGACGACTTCGACCACAAGATCATCGACTGGATTACTTCTGAGTTCAAAAAGGAGCATGGCATCGACCTTACTGCTGACAAGCAGGCTCTCCAACGCATCCGTGACGCTGCCGAAAAGGCCAAGATTGAGCTCAGCTCTTCCGAAGAAACCGAGATCAATCAACCCTTTATTACTCAAGGCAAAGATAGTCAGCCCTTGCATCTCACCATGAAGCTTACCCGTGCCAAGCTTGAAGAGCTCGTCGATGATTTGGTCCAAAAGACCATCGACCCAGTCAAGGCTGCTCTCAAAGACGCCAAAGTCGATGCCAAAGGCATCAATCAAGTCATCTTAGTCGGCGGCATGACCCGTATGCCCAAGATCCAAAAAGTTGTCAAAGATTACTTTGGCAAAGAACCCCACAAAGGCGTTAATCCCGATGAAGTCGTAGCTGTAGGTGCTGCTATCCAAGGCGGTGTTCTCGCCGGAGATGTCAAGGACGTTCTACTCCTCGACGTCACCCCTCTCACCCTTGGCCTCGAAACCCTAGGTGGCGTCCGTACTCCTCTTATCGAACGTAACACCACCATCCCCACTAGCAAATCCCAGACCTTTTCCACCGCCTCCGATAACCAACCTCAGGTGGAAATCCACATCCTCCAAGGTGAACGGGAGATGGCCGCGGACAACAAAACTCTCGGCCGCTTTGTCCTCGATGGTATTCCTCCAGCGCCCCGGGGTATGCCCCAAATCGAGGTTACTTTTGATATCGACGCTAACGGTATCTTAAACGTTTCCGCCAAAGACAAAGGCACAGGCAAGGAGCAAAAGATCACCATCAAAAACGCCACCAATCTTTCCGATGAGGAAGTCGAAAAGATGAAGGCGGAAGCTGCCAGCCACGCCGAAGAAGACAAAAAGAAAAAAGAAGCCGTCGAGGCCAGAAATCAGGCTCAAACTGCTGTCTTCGAGGTAGAAAAGCAATTAAAAGAGCACGGCGATAAGCTCGACAAAACCGATAAGGAAAAAATCGAGGACAACGCTAAAAAGCTCAAGGAACTAGCCGACAAAGACGACTCCGACCCTGAGACCCTCAAAAAAGCCACAGAAGAGCTTTTGACCTCAGCTCAAAAGCTAGGTGAAATCGTCTACAAGCAAGCTCAAGCCGAAGCTGCTAAAGGCAGTCAGGGTCCTGAAGAGACCGAAGGAAAGAAGCCATCTGAGGACAAAGATTCTAAAGATAAAAAAGACGGTTCACCATCCGAAGCCTCGGCCAATGATGGCAAAGTTGAAGAAGGCGAAGTTGTAGACGAATAGCCTCTATTAAGTCATATCAACCTTAAATCCCGGGATCGTGTTGCGACTGCAAAGATCCCGGGATTGATGATCAAAGCTGGCTTTTTGTTATCATTATCATAGGTTCACATTCATCATTCATCATTCACTACCATCATGTCCAAACTCAAATCCGAACTCTTACTTATGGCCGATTTTGCCCTCACCAGCCGCGAAGGCAAGCTTTCCATTATCGGCATCTTTGACCGCATCTTTGTCCACCAAACCCCAGCCAAATACCCTCGCTTTTTTATTGTCTCATCACTTTCCGGCGAAGAAAATTCCAAACACCAAGTCGAACTTAATCTAGAATCACCCGACGGCAAAAAGATCTTACCCGCCAAGACCATGGAAGTCACCTTAGCTGCCAATGGCCGTGCCAATATCATCACTGACATTGCCAATGTTGCCTTCGACCAAATAGGGGAGTACCACCTCCAAGTTTATGCCGACGATAAATCCATCGCCTCCACCCCCTTCTTCGTCACCAAAGTCAACCCACCTCAAGAATCCCAAAAACTCCCCAATTAACGGTTACACGAAATGTATGACATTTTCTTAAGCCCACAATGGTACTTTGACCGCTGCCTAGAGGCATCCAGTCACCCCTTCATATTCATGGGGTTAGCCACAGTCATTCTTTTCGTTGCCACGGCCGTTGTTATCAGGCAGTCTTCTCCTAAGAAACACCTACTCTTTAATTATGCGAGAAACACTTCAAAATTAATTCTTTTGACAGCTCTAGCACTTACATTATTACTATTAGCTTATATTGACTTCATAAGTCTAACCGAGTTTCCTGGCTACTGGTTTGTTCTATTCGCTACCCTTGTCATTTTACCTGTTCTTCTTGTGCTCTATTTTTTATCATTTAGGTCTATAAAAAAAGCACGCGCTTCCCAATCGCTGGTTAAACAATGGAGTTTCTCCATCCTGAGTTTGGTTCTAATCATTCCCATTATTTTTATTTTGTACACGGGTACCGGAATATTTACTTGTTCAGCCGGCGCATTTTGGAGTGGACTGACTCCAGCACACGCTATGCACGCCCAGTTAAAAACCAACAGAGATAAAAATGGTGCTATACCCAGATCAGAAACTGAATTAGCAGATATTAATCCTCAAATATATAAACAAATCACCTCTAATGCTAAATCAAGTTATGTCTACAATTCGACCAACAACACTTACACCTGGTTTGTTCGCCCTAGTAGGTATGTAGTAGCAGTATTTGATAGCTCTCATGATTATTCGCTCTATAATATCCTTTATGGAGGAGTCAGCTTTAGCTACTTTAGCCACACCAATTGGCCTCCAGATTACCCAGGCCCTTGGAACCAATTACCCAATTAACCTCATTACTCATTATTTCTTCCTCATTCCTCATACCTTATGGCCAAACGCGATTTCTACGATATCTTAGGTGTTGCCAAAACTGCTTCTGCAGCCGAGATTAAATCTGCCTACAGAAAAAAAGCTCTGGAATTGCACCCCGACCGCAACAAATCTCCCGATGCTGCTGACAAGTTCAAGGAAGCATCCGAAGCCTACGAAATTCTCTCCGACGCGGGCAAGAGAAAAACCTACGACCAATTCGGTCACGCTGCCTTTGACCAAGCCGCAGGTGCCGGTGCTGGTGGTTTTAACCCCTTTGGTGGCGCTTCCCAAGCAGGCCGCTCCGGTCCCTTCACTTACACCTACACCACTGGTGGTGGTGGCCAGGGCATGGAATTTGATTTCTCCGACCCCTTTGATATCTTCGAATCTTTCTTTGGCGGCAATCCATTTGCCCGTGGTCCCCAAAAACCTCGCTACTCTATCACCGTTGACTTCATGGAAGCTGTTCAAGGTACCGAACGCTCCATCGTTCATCAAGGCAAGTCTCACACTATCAAAGTCCCCGCTGGTGCCGACGATGGCACCCGCATCCGCTACCAAGATTTTGATGTCACCATCAATGTCCGCCCCCACCAACAGTTCAAACGCGATGGCGTCGATGTTGTCCTCGACTTCGACATTCCCTTCACCACCGCATCCTTAGGTGACACTATCGAAGTTCCCACTCTCGACAAGCCCGTCAAGCTCAAAGTCCGCCCCGGCACCCAACCCGGCACCATCATTCGTCTTCGCGGCCAAGGTATCAAACATTTGCACACCAATCAGCGCGGCGACCTCTACGTCCGCCTTATCATCACCATCCCCAAAGACCTCAATCATCAGCAAAAAGAATTGTTAAAACAACTCCACCAAACCCTGAATTAAGCCCGAATTGACTTCAATTTAGTGTACATATATCATATTGACAATGGTTGATTTAAGTAGGCTCACTGGCTTTAACTGGGACAAAGGTAACCAGGACAAAAATTATCACAAACACGGAGTTAGAGCAGCCGAAGCAGAAGAGGCTTTCCTTGACAAAAAGGCCATTATTCTTGAAGACATTGCCCATTCCGACCAGGAACAAAGATTTATTTGGTTAGGTAAAACTACTAAAGGCAAGGTGCTCTTCGTTGCCTTTACCATTAGAAAAGACAAGATCAGGATCATCTCAGCTAGATCCGCTAATAAAAAAGAAAGGAGTAGATATGCCCAAAAAGCTTAAACCCATTCCCAAATTCAAGTCAGAGCAAGAAGAAAGAGAGTTCTGGTGGAACGCCGATTCTACGGAGTATGTTGATTGGTCCAAAGCTCATCGGGCAAGTATGCCTAATCTTAAGTTGACCAGTCGGCCAGTAACTCTGCGCCTTCCGGACAACCTGATTGAGCGTGCCAAAATTGAGGCCCACAAAATGGACATACCTTACCAGTCATTGATCAAACAAATCCTCCACAAGGCCTTGTTCACCTAAAGAAACAGCTATCGTCTCTACATCCGCCTCATCATCACCATCCCCAAAGATCTCAATCATCAGCAAAAAGAATTGTTAAAACAACTCCACCAAACCCTTACCTAAAGTCTAGCTATAAAACTTCCATTTTTCACTAATTTTCAATCTCCATGTCAGAGGACAACGAAACAACACCATTACATCAGGAGCCAAAAGAAACATATTTTGAAGGACCGTTATATCACGGTTCTAAACGACCTTTCGACTTTGATCCTAACTTTGACTACACTAGCGACCAAATTGACACTGATGGTAGTTGGACACTCGGTCCAGGCCTCTATTTACTAGATAATTATGAAGGAGCAGAAAGCTATTCTAAGGTAAGACAACCAATCGATTTCGACCAACCATACACTTATCAAATTCGTGCACCAAATTGTCGATTTTTAGATTTTAGGGATAGCAATGATGCTGGTCATAATCTGCCAGTTCCTAAATGGTTAATTAAACAATGGTCGCTTTTTTTCTCTTCTCATTTACAACAAGAAATTGATGATAGACCAGACTTGGGAGAGCCGAGAGAAATTATTGCCACACCTGGATCCAATATCCGTAGGGTCAAAATCAATAGAGAGCATCTAAGACGTGAAGATAAAAAAA
>Ga0210057_1003176_pt1 | contig 22798 bp, 23 predicted proteins | sample CryGeyCG2114_010_2_FD_183968 | JGI IMG/M metagenome (GOLD analysis project Ga0210057, IMG submission 183968) | Groundwater microbial communities from aquifer - Crystal Geyser CG10_big_fil_rev_8/21/14_0.10 (SPAdes) (version 2) | ecosystem: Environmental > Aquatic > Deep subsurface > Groundwater ...
TTGGAGGACGTGCGTAGTGCATGGTGATTGTCATGTTTCCATGCTACGACGCACGTTTTTGGTTTCAGGCTCACCTTGTGGTAGAAACCGAGCCCTATTTCATGCTCATCTTGCGTTGGATAAGACTCTTATTTGCGGAATTGGACTTTTTTTTGTATTATTTGTTATCAGCCTGCTCGTGACGGCTGTGTTATCGCGGGGTGGAGAAGTAGTATCTCGCATGGCTCATAACCATGAGACCGCCGGTGCAATTCCGGCCCCCGCCACCACTAAGAGGCCTGGCTCTTTTTTGCTCCCGGCGCCCTGTTAGCCGCCGGCGAGCCGACGAAGATGAGCCTTATAGTATTCTTGGCAGCGTTCAGCGACGGCAGCGCATTACTGGACCGGAAAGAGTTTCTAACGGGTTGCATTCCATCCTGCTCTGGCGGACGCTGGTTTCGTTGCGCCACTGAATTTTCTGATTGCCGCTATACTGTAGGAGATGAACACGCTTCCCCGTCCGCATCCGCTGGTCGTCGTTATCCTTGACGGCTGGGGCGTGCGACTGGATCCGGACGGAAATGCAATTGCCGCGGCACAGACGCCGACCATGGACCGGTTGTTGCGCCATTTTCCAGCCGCGGTACTCGGTGCTGCCGGACTTGATGTCGGCTTGCCAGCCGGCGTGGCGGGAAACTCTGAAGTCGGACACCGCAATATTGGTGCCGGCCGGGTAGAATACCAGCTCATGACTGCCATCACCCAGGCCATTACTGACGGATCCTTTTTCCATAATCATGTGTTGACCCGTGCAATTACTTCAGCCCAGGCATACCGCGGCGCTATTCATCTCATGGGACTCATTTCTCATGGCAATGTCCATTCCTCGTTGCAGCATTTATTTGCCTTGCTCCAGCTGCTGGCGCAGTACCCGCCTGTGCGAGATCGAATCTATATCCATTTATTTACTGACGGCCGGGACTCTCCGCCTCGCAGTGCCTTGCAATACGTGGACGAAGTGCAGGACGCTATCGGCCGGTACGGCGCCGGGACCATTGCCTCAGTATGCGGTCGTGCATACGCCATGGACCGAAATGAAAATTGGGACCGTACTGCTGCCGCGTACGCCGTGCTGACCGGCGGCGAGCGGGGACCCGGAGCGCCGTCAGCGCAACACGCCATCGAACGTGCTTATGCTGCCGGTCTCACAGATGAGATGATACCGCCTACAGTCATAACCCGCGGTGGGGCGCCGGTGGCAATCATCGGCGAAGGTGATGCGGTGATATTCTTTAACTTCCGGGCTGATCGCGCCCGGCAGCTCACTGCCGCATTTACTAATCCCGAGTCGGTGCCGTTTGCGGCCGCGGCACTGCCGCGTCTTTACTTTGTTACCTTCGCTGACTACGATCCGCGCCTGGCGGCGCGGGCGGCCTTTGCCAGTGAACAGATTGCTGCGCCGCTGGCGCGCATCATTGCAGATGCCGGCTTGACCCAATTACACATTGCAGAGACGGAAAAATATGCCCATGTCACCTATTTTTTAAATGTCGGTCATGAGCAACCGTTTCCCGGAGAGCGCCATCAGCTCATTCGCTCAGCGGCGCCGGAGAGTTTTGCCGCGAATCCTTCCATGTCGGCTGAAGAAATTACGCGTGAAGCATTAACCGCAATGCAGCGCGAGCTTTATGACGTTTATTTCATTAATTTTGCGAATCCAGACATGGTTGGACACACGGGAGACTTTACGGCAACAATGGCGGCAGTGGCTGCAGTAGACCAATGCCTGGGGCAACTGTTTGATGCGGTAGTGCCTACTGGTGGTGCCTTACTGGTTACTGCTGATCACGGCAAAGCAGAACAGATTCTGGTGGCGGGATCAGCAAAACAAACGGCACATACAACCTCTCCGGTTCCATTTTATTACGCCCGCCGCGAGCTTGAACAGCCCACGGGTAAAAGCGATACTCAAGCTGCGGTGATACTGACAGCACCGGTAGGGGTATTAGCGGATGCGGCGCCGACCATTTTAGATATTCTGCGGATTCAGAAGCCCACGGAAATGACGGGGGTATCTCTCCTTGGTTCACTGCGGTGAACCAAGGAGAAAACTAGGAGAATAACTGAAGGTACGGAACACCGACAGAACAGAAATGACAGGAAGCCAGCGCACAAATCAAGTTGGCGTTTTAATCATTTTGTTAAGAACTCACTCTGAAACACTCGGAATTTCTCCACCCACCCCCTCCAGCCTTCACCAAGGCTTTTCCCTTCACTGAAACTTCGGCCACATCCGCCGGCAGTCAGAAAAGTATCTATCTTGAGATTTTTTCTAAACTGTGCATAGGTTCTGAGCGCATATCGGCTCTGTGCCTATCGTGCATCATTTGGCAACTCTGGTACCTTTTTCCACCATTGCTGACTCTGTTCATACGCGTGCGCCAGCGCAAAAAGAGTTTCTTCGGCAAATGCTTTCCCGGTAAGCTGCAGCCCGACGGGCAATCCATCGGCAAAGCCGCAAGGCAATGAGATTGCCGGCAAGCCGGCAACGCTGGCCGGCGTGGTGAGTATGTCGGCTAAGTACATAGCAAGCGGGTCTGCCCGGCCGCCAAAGGGAAAAGCGACCTCGGGAGCGGTAGGGCCGGCGATGATATCAACGTTGGCAAAAGCAGTTTCGAACTCGCGGCGCATCAGGGTGCGAACCCGGCTGGCATGCTTGTACCAGGCGTCCACATAGCCAGCGGCGAGTGCGTACGTACCCATAAGGATCGTGCGTTTTACCTCAGCGCCAAACCCACGCCCGCGGGATTCTGTGTATTGCTCGAGCAGTGAGGCGGCTTCGGCTGCCTGCGGAGCAAAACGAAGGGCATCGTATCGCGCCAGGTTGCTGGCACCCTCGGCCTTGGCTAGGAGGTAATAGACTGGGATACCGGCCGGCGTTAACGGCAAAGATATATTTTTAATCTTGCAGCCGATCCGGCTAAGCTGTCGAACTGCATCAGTCACTGTCCGGCGGACGTTTTCGTCCACACCTTCGGCAAAGTACTCTTCCGGCACGCCAACCGTAAGCCCCACGATATTCCGCTCGTGCGCCATCACCGTGGCTTCATCCTTTGCCAAGGCTGTGGAGGATATGTCGGAGGACCCGCAGGCAGCGACATACTTTCCCACTGGTTTTTTGGAGGTGGTAGCATCGTGAGGGTCATGACCGGCAATTACTTCAAGCAGCAGTGCAGCGTCCCGGACTGTACGCGCCAATGGTCCGATTTGGTCGAGACTGCTGCCATAGGCAATGGCGCCGAAACGGCTGACTCGACCGTACGTTGGCCGTACGCCCACAATGCCGCAAAAAGCGGCGGGATGCCGGATGGAGCCTCCGGTATCGGTGCCCAAAGCAGCGGCTACTTCTCCGCTGGCAACTGCAGCAGCAGATCCACCGCTGCTTCCACCGGGTACCCTGGTCGTGTCCCACGGGTTCTTCGTAGGTCCGAAAGCGGAGTACTCTGTGCTCGCTCCCATAGCGAACTCATCCAAATTTGTTTTGCCGATAATAATGGCGCCGGCCTGTTTGAGCTTGGTGATGACCGTAGAGTCATACGGCGCGCGGAAATTTTCCAGCATCCGCGAAGCGGCGGTGGTGTGACCTTCTCGTGTGAGAATGTTGTCCTTAATTGCGATGGGAATGCCATGCAACCTGCCGGTGGGTTGGTCCCGGTCGCATGTATCCGCCTGGACGTGCGCTTCTTCCGTCAGCACTTCACGAAAAGCGTGGATGGCAGGCTCCCAAGCAGTAATTGCTGCCAGACTGTCTGCAACCAGTTTGGTTGCCGCCTCGCCGGCGGTGCGGGCCGCGATCAGTTCAGTCAGAGTGCGATGCGTTATATTCATATATTTTGCTTTCTGCGTGCCGGCGATGATCGGTACTGGTCCAGGTGAGCGCCTGCATCCGGATTGTAAGGTGTGAACATGGTGTTATGTGAATACTGCTTTTACTTTAATCTGGTTATCGCTGGTATCCGGAGCAGCCGCGCGCAGATCGGCAGCGGAGCATAGGTTTTCCGGACGGGCTTCGTCGGCACGGGTGATATTCGTCAGCCCCGCCATGTTATCAGCGGTGGGTACATCCGTAACGACGATATCCTGAATGGCGGCAAAGTGCGCCAACACGTCTTGCAGTGTCTGCGCGGCAGCTGTGATTTCCTTATCTGTCACTCCCAGACGGGCAAGGCTGGCGATGCGGGCTACTTCTTCCGTTGAAATGACAGAGCTCATTATTGCTTTAGCATCTGCATAAATTGCCGGGGCGTCAATGTGGGTAATCCTAATTTTTTTGCTTTTGCCGCTTTGCTGCCAGCCTCATCACCGATAACGACATCGGTCACGTTGGCACCGGGTGTGGAGGCTACTTTGCCGCCAAGCTGCTGCACACGGTTTTTGGCTTCCTCGCGGCTCATACCCGGCATGTGTCCCGTGAAAACGAACGTCTTCCCGGCGAGCGGTCCGGCAGCGGCCTCACGTTGAAGCGTAATGCCGCAGTCACGGTACCGCTGGATAAGTTTTTGGTGATGCGGCGCTTTAAAAAAATCAGTAATGGCCCGGGCAACTTTCCCGCCAATACCAGTTATTGCCTCCAAGTCTTTTGGGGCGGCTTTTTGAATGGCAGTAATTGTTTTAAACTCACGCGCCAAGTCTTGGGCGGTAACGGTGCCGACTAGCGGAATGCTTAAGGCAACCAGAAAACGGGCAAGCGGGAGCCGCTTGTGTCCCTGGATTTCCCCTACCAACTTGGCGGCTGATTTTTCTGCGAAGCGCTCCAGAGGAATAAGATCACCCGCAGTCAGTTCCCACAGGTCAGGCGGATCTTTCACCAACCCTTCCTGCAAGAGAAGCTCAACTATTTTGTCCCCTAACCCTTCGATAGCAAACGCGTCCGGGCCCACAGCATGGAGCATGCGTTCTCGCTGCTGCGGAAAACAGTTCTTGTTCGTACAGCGATAAATAGCACCACCGTCTTCTTTTACTATCGGCGAGCCGCAGACGGGGCAGCGGTGCGGCATAGCAAATTTTTTGGTATTGGGCGGCCGCAGTTTTGGCAACGCTTTGACTACTTCAGGTATGATGTCTCCTGCTTTGCGGATAATGACGGTATCATTCACCCGAATGTCTTTACGGAAAATTTCACTTGCATTATGCAGTGTTGCCCGCGAGACAACCGTGCCTGCCACCGGCACAGGTCTTAGATGCGCCACCGGAGTCAGCGCTCCCGTGCGTCCAACCTGTATTACAATATCCTCGACAATCGTCGTAGCTTCTTCAGCGGCAAACTTAAATGCAATCGAACCGCGCGGCGCTTTTCCCACAACCCCAAGGCGGGCGGCGGCGGCAATGTTGTTTACTTTGATAACTGCGCCGTCAACCAGGTACGCATAGTGCTCGCGATGCTGCTCAATTTCCTTGAGTAGTTGCCGTACGGCAGCAAGATTCGCGCAGCGACGCGACCGGGGGGGGACGGGAAAACCAAGTTGTTGCAAAATTCCATATTCTTCCTGACGGGTGGTAACGACCGTGCCTGCCGTTATCTCCCAGGCCATGAAGCGTAAGGGACGCCCGGCGGCAATTCTCGGATCAAGCTGGCGGATAGAACCGGCAGCCAGGTTGCGCGGATTCGCATACAGCGGCTGGCCGGCAGTTTGCCTCAGTGCATTTAAACGTCTGAAATCATCCTTGAGGATGTACACTTCGCCGCGGACTTCTACCCTGGATTGCAGTTGTAACCGGCCGGACGAAAGCGATAAAGGAATTGCTTCTATTGTGCGTATATTGCGGGTGACATCTTCTCCGACCCGTCCGTCGCCCCGGGTAAGCGCCCGAATGAGCTGTCCATCCTCGTAAGTCAGCGAGACGGCCACGCCGTCGATTTTATGCTGGACGAAATAGTCATATGGCCCCGGGACAATTTTTTGATTACGTATTTCCCACTGCCGCAACTCATCTTCAGTAAAAGCATCCCGCAGCGAAAGCATCGGCGTGCGGTGAGCTACTTCTTTAAACTTCTTGAGGGGCCGGCCGCCAACCCGCTGCGTGGGAGAGCCGGATGTCACAAGGTCGGGATAGGCCAATTCCAGTTCTTCCAGTTCGTGCTTCAGGCTGTCTAGAGCAGCATCAGATATTTCCTGGATATCCTTGACGTGATACAGATAGCGATGGTGGTTGATCTCTTGACGAAGTTTTTTGATGCGTTTTTCGGCTGCGCTCCGAGAGGGTATGGTTTTTTTCTGAGCCATACCAATACGGTAGTGCGGGGGCGGATAAGCGTAAAGTTACCTGACTGCGCCCCGGACGTGTTATTGTTTATAATGGCCAACCAAGTACGTGGAGTAACTGGCGGGGCAGCTCGGGCAACTGCATGAGCAGTAAGGCAGCGCCGATTAAAAAAGGACCGAACGGGATAGCAGTCTTCATGGTGGCGCGTCTGGCTGCGAGCAAAGCGCTTCCATAGGCCCCGCCGGCGATGAACGAAAGAAAAAGCAGCGTGGCAGTGCCTAAAGGTCCAAAGCGAAACCCGAGCGGGACCAGCAGTTTTACGTCACCGAAACCAATGCCGCGGCCGCGAGTGACAAGGTAGAGGAACAACAAAAAGCCACCACCTAGTGCCGCGCCCCATAGGGGCATGGCGACCCCAAGCTCGTAATTGATCATTCTTATAGCGGCGTGTGAGATTGTGACAGCCGCAAGAGGCCAAAGAAATTTGTCGGGCAGGATGAAGGTTTTAAGATCGACGACAAATAGGATGATCAGCACGCAGGCGGCAATGAAGTCGAGGAGGGCAAGCGCTACTTTTTCCCCTCTGAGCAAGGATGTATGGGGGTACATTAATCCGGGCCAGATCGATTCCCCGCCTCCCCCTACCAGAAGAGGAGCTAGGAGCGCAACGGCCAGCAACCCGCACGTAAGTTCGACCAGCGGATACTGCGGAGAGATACGGATGCTGCAGGTGCGGCAGCGGCCGCGCTGGAGCAGATACGAAACCAGCGGGATTAGTTCAACAGGTGAGAGTGTATTACCGCAAGACGGACATCGCGAGCGGCCGCGAAGCGTTCCGGGCAGCTGCCGGCTTTTTTCTTCAATGCCCTGGCGAAGAATCACCACATTTAAAAAACTGCCGATGATAGTTCCCAAGGCGAACAGTGCGCTCGTATACCAAAATTCGCTCACGATATTAACGATAGCGTAAAAGCAGCTCCCGAAGGAGCTGCTTTTGTTGCGATACCGACTGTGGAAGTTACGGAGCGCACGCGGTGGTTGCGCAGGGGTTTGCAGCCGTTGAAATAACTGTTGTTCCGGTTGAATCCACGCACACCTTGTCGCTGGCAGTTGAGGCCAACCCGGAATACAGGCAGAATGCGTTACCGACAGCATTAGCGGCCATGGCAGCCGCACCGTTAGCCGTATCCATATCGCTCTTTAAACTTTGTACAGAAGCGCCAATGCCTCCTTTACACTCTGTACTGGTGGACGGAGTGGCGGCACTAAAGCAGGTATCAAACGTATCGTAATTGCCAACCGAGTCAAAGTGGATTTCGGCCAGCGTCCGCAGCTGGGCGACGTCGGATTTAATCCGCGCATCCTGGGCTTTGCTTCTGGCATTACCGAGAGAGACCAACACGAGCGCGGCGAGGATGCCGATAATGGCTATGACAACGAGCAGTTCAATGAGGGTAAAGCCTTGTTGCTTGTTGATTGTCATACACCCTCACCTCCTCTCATGACTTTGCATACTGTTGGTTTATCCACATACGACCTGCGGCTATAATACCACACTTTGTGGTGCACTCAGATTATGCCCGGCCCCGTTTGCCGGTAACCGTTTCGCTGTACATGAAATATGGGCGGGCAACCTCTTCGGACACTATGTCTGCCGCTACCAATTGGCGCAGGCTGTTGTCGAGGGTTTGCATGCCGAACTCACCGCCGGTTTGGATCATACCCAGTATTTGATGGGTTTTGCCTTCGCGAATAGCGTTCCGTATTGCCGGCGTCGCGATCATGATTTCGACAGTGGCAACGCGCCCGCCGGCTTGCGCCGGCAGCAGGCGTTGTGAGATGACGCCGCTGATAGTGGCAGCAAGCTGTAGTTTAATTTGCGGCTGCTGGTTGGGCGGAAAAGAGTCGATGATGCGTTCAATAGTTTGCGCCGCGTCATTGGTATGAAGCGTCGTAAATACGAGCTGACCGGTTTCAGCCAAGGTGAGGGCCGTTTGCATGGACTCACGGTCGCGCAGTTCTCCGATTAAAATTACGTCCGGGTCTTGCCTCAATGTGGCACGTATGGCATGCGGAAAAGAAATGGCGTCCCGGCCAATCTCCCGTTGGTCAATAATTGATTTTATTTCGGGAAACATATACTCAATCGGATCTTCAATGGTAATAATATGCTCGGCCCGGTATTGGTTTATGTGCTGGATAAGCGCAGCTAGGGTAGTGGATTTCCCTTCGCCGGTGGGGCCGACTGCCAATAGAAAACCTTGTTTTGCTTCAGCAAATTGCAGGATATGGCTCGGCAGGCCCAATTCCTCAATAGTTTTTATTTTATTCGGAATAAGGCGGATGGCCGCAGCCACCCCCTCGCGATGGCGGTAAATATTCACCCGGAAACGCGTTCCGTCGGCTAGCGCATAGGAAAAGTCTGTTTGCAAATCTTCCTTGAGTTGCGTCAGCGCCCGTTGGTTGCCGTCCATCAGCGCTTTGATCAATGCGCTCACTTCCGGTTCAGCTAAGGCTTCCTGCGTGATCGGTTGGAGTACTCCGCTGATACGGAAAAACGGCGGACGGCCGGGGGCAAGATGAATGTCCGAGGCGGAGGCGGCGATGGCTTCCTGCAAAAGATCGTCAATGCGACGCATCGGATATGTGAGCAGGTAAGGATTAAAGAGAACTCCTGACGCAGCGGTGCGGCTTATCGTTACCGCGTATCCCCCTGCTTGCGTTCATCAAGAACCTTGGTGATTTTTTCCACAACTTCTGTTGGCGTGTAATGGGCCTTTATGATGTAGTCATCAGCACCGAGTTTAATACCCCGTTCAACATCCGGCTTTTGGCCGAGGTTGGTCAGCAGTATAACGGGCAGATTTTTTGTCCGGTCCTGCCCGCGTAATTCTTCTAAAATTTCAAAGCCGTCTTTCTTCGGCAAGACTATATCTAACAACAGCAGATCCGGCAACGGGTCTTGGCCGAGCCGGGCGGCAGCATCCTCACCATTATCGAACAATTCAACCGCAAAGCCTAAATTTGTCAGCTTGGTTTGGTACATTTGTGAGATGAAAGAATCATCTTCAACAAGCAGGATGGATAGACTTGGGCGGCCGGGAGTAGTCATACGATGATATTTAGTATACCCGGGATCTGGCAGCGGGAGCAAGCAATAGATTTGGGATATGTTTCTAACCTCACCCGGATTCAATGGCAGGAGTCCGGAAGCAGGCAATACATAGAGTAAAATATCCAGGCGGTGTGCAGAGTGCTGATGATTCCGCCCGCCTACTGGACACAAGCCTATTCTTAGCAGTATCTTGGAGTAATGAACGGAGTAGGATGGATTATTGTTATTGTCTTAGCGGGCCTAGCCGCCTTTGTATTGCTGGCGTACAATTCGCTGGTCCGAAGGCGCAACCAGGTACACGAAGCCTGGAGCGATATTGATATCCAACTGAAGCGGCGCTATAATCTTATTCCCAACTTAGTGGAGACGGTGAAGGGGTATGCAGGTCATGAGCGGGAGGCATTTGAGTCGGTCACGGCCGCCCGAGCGCAAGCGCTGGGAGCGGAAAGCCCGCGCGCGCAGGCGCAGGCAGAAAATGCCCTGACGAGCACACTGAAGACATTATTCGCGGTGGCAGAAGCTTATCCGGATTTGAAAGCAAATGCGAATTTCTTGGAACTGCAGCGCGAGTTGTCTGATACAGAGAATAAAATTCAGGCGGCGCGGCGGTTTTACAATTCGATCGTTCGGGATTACAACACTGCAATTGAACAAGTTCCGACAACCCTAGTGGCGAGGCTGTTTTCGTTCAAGCAGGCGGAATTTTTTGAGCTGGGAGATCAAGCATCACGCGCCGTGCCGAAGGTCAACTTTACATAATCTGGCGCCAGTTTTCCTGTATCGGGAAGAGGTTAGCAGGTTTGTAATGTCGGTGTTTTTACTCATTCCTTGTTACTGATTTGAGATTACTTCTGGATATGCCCTCTCTTTACTCACAAATTGCATTGAATAAGCGCCACTCGTTACTGCTCGTTCTGCTTGTATTGGCGCTAGTCATCGGGGCAGTGGCACTGTACTCATACGCCGTGCGAGGAGATTTCGTGCTTCCGATTGCCGCGGCTGTGCTTGCGATCCCTTCGTCTTTGATCGGCTACTATGGCGGAGATAAGATTGCTCTGGCATCAAACCGGGCACACGCGGTATCCGAATCGCAGACGCCGGAATTGCATACTATTGTTGAGAATTTGGCGATTACAGCCGGTGTCCCGAAACCGAATCTGTATCTTATCAACTCCCCCGCATTGAATGCCTTTGCCACCGGACGCGACCCGGCACACGCATCAATTGCAGTGACAACAGGGTTGATTGAGCGGCTGGACCGATCCGAGTTGGAAGGAGTGCTTGCGCATGAGTTGTCCCATGTTCGGAATTATGATATTCGATTTGCCACGCTTGTGGCAGTTTTTGTCGGCTTTATTGTTATATTATCCGATCTGTTTACGCGCTCGATGTTTTGGAGCGGCGGCCGGCGCAGAGGCGCAAGCCGCGAAGACAGTCAGACAGGAGCGATCTTCGCAATCATCGGCGTGATTCTGTTAATCGTTTCCCCCGTCGTCGCCAAGTTGATCCAATTGGCGATTTCCCGGCAGCGGGAGTTTTTGGCGGATTCGTCCGGAGTGTTGCTTACACGCTACCCGGATGGCTTGGCGTCCGCACTGGAGAAAATATCGGCCGGACCGGCATTGAATACGGCCGGGCACGCAACTGCGCATTTGTTTATTGCCAATCCTTTTAAGGCGAGAAGTTTCGCGAATTTATTTGCTACGCATCCGCCCGTTGAGGAACGTATCCGACGGCTGCGCAACTTGTAGGTTTTCTTTGAAGGCTGCATTAACTGGCGTTACTTGCTGCGTTATTGGCGCTATTAAAAGAAAAACCACGCGCAGTAAGGAAACGCAGTAACCGGGCTTTGTCATCAGCGTGGGTCGGCCGGGATTGCCGCCAACGTGATGCGGCTGCCCGAGAGAGTTCGTCTTCGCGGCCCGGTGGGTAAGTTTCGGCCAGTAGACTGGAAATAAGCCCCTCCTCAATCCCCTTTTGTATGAGTTTGGCGTGCAGCAAGCGCGGTCCGAGCGGTTTTGCGGCAAGCAGGCTGCCGGCATAGCGGCGCGCAAATTCTTCATCGTCCACAAGCTTAATTTTCTTTAGCTTAGTGAGAACCAGCGCAATTTCCTCACCGGAATAACCTTTGCGCGCCAGCTTGCGGGAAAGCTCTGATTCGCTGTGGTCGCGGCGGGCTAGTATTGCCTGCGCGGCGTAATTGATATCCGCCAAATGCTGTTGCGGCATAACTGCTATATTGTTACATCTACATCTACGATATACTAGCGATATGAAAAACCCTATTCATGACAAACTAACTAGTCGATTAAAAAATATCTTGTCGACGGCAGCCCAAACGTCGCAAGAACTTAAAGGAGCGGCGATCGGCACTGAACATATTCTTTATGGCATGACACAAGAGACCGGGTCATTGGCGTTCAGTATTTTGAAGAAATTCGGCTTAACACCCGAATTTGTCCGTGAAGAGCTTGCCCGGGCGCCGAAGACGGCTCACTGGAAGGAAGAATTGTCAGCACACACGCGGACTGCGTTTGAAAAAGCGGCACGAACAGCATTTCAATACCACCATCGCTATATCGGCACGGAGCACGTTTTATTCGGTATTTTATCATTGAAGGAGTGTGCAGCGTACAAGATTTTGGAGAAATCCAGCCTGGATGTTAAAGCTTTGCTTCAGCAGGTGCAGATAGTACTTAAGAGTACATCCCATTTTCCGGATTTGTCCCACTTTCTGGGCATGCCGCCCCAGAGTTCCCACTTGCCTACGCAAACTGCCGTGCAGCGCAAAGGCGGCGAGCCGGCAGCCAGCGGCAGCATGCATGAAGCCGGATTAAAAAAGAAGACGCCCGCTTTTGACTATTTTACCCAAGACCTCACTCTCATGGCGGCAGACGGAAAGTTTGACCCGGTGATCGGACGGGCGAAAGAGATTGACCGCATGATGAGTATCCTGAACCGCAAGACGAAGAATAACCCGATTTTACTTGGTGATCCCGGCACCGGGAAAACTGCGATTGTTATCGGCCTGGCGCAACGCATTGCCGCCGGTGCGGTGCCGCCAAAGTTGCAGGGAAAACGGATCCTGGCATTAGATATGGCTAGTATTTTAGCAGGAACAACATTTCGCGGCGAATTTGAAGAACGGATTAAGGAATTGATGCATGAATTGGAGGCTGACGACGATGCAATTTTGTTCATTGATGAAATTCACACTATAGTCGGCGCCGGGTCGGCAGGCGGGAGCCTAGACGCTGCCAACATGCTGAAACCGGCGCTGACCCGCGGTGAAATCAGCGTAATCGGTGCCACTACCTTAGATGAATACCGCAAGCATGTGGAAAAGGATGCTGCTTTGGAGCGGCGCTTCCAGCCGGTCCAGGTTAATGAGCCCTCGCCAGAAGAAGCAGTGGTGATTCTGGAAGGCGCGCGAGAAGCGTACGAGCAGCACCACGGCTTGACGGTGACGGACGAGGCGATCCGGGCGGCCGTTGAAATGAGCATTCGCTATGTTCCGGACCGGCACCTACCTGATAAGGCATTTGATCTGCTCGATGAAGCGGCGGCTACATTGCAACTACAGTTGGCCAGCAGCGCGGAAGCACAATCAGCGAATCAGTTGAAGAAGGAGTTGGCTCAGTTGCAACAAAAAAAGGAAAAGGCTATCGAAGCCGAAAACTACGAGGAAGCGCTCCAAGCGAAACGCCATGAAGATGAGCTGACGGAAAAGCTGGCTGATTTTTCCCGAAAGCTGGCTGCTGAAGAAGGAGCGGAACGGGTGGCTATTACGGCAGAACATATTGCTCGTGTGGTTGCGGAAAGTACCGGAATTCCGGTGACGCGATTGTTAAAATCCGACATGAAGAAATTAGCGGCGCTAGAGGATATCCTGCGCAAACATATTGTCGGCCAAGAGGAAGCTATTTCCGCTGTAGCGCGATATATCCGACGTTCGCGTGCCGGTATTGCCCACCCGAACCGGCCGTTAGGTTCCTTTATTTTCCTGGGACCAACCGGCGTGGGCAAAACGGAAACGGCTAAAGTGTTAGCCCGGGAAGTCTTTGAAAACGAGGAGGCGTTAATCCGGGTGGATATGTCTGAATTTATGGAATCGCACTCCGTCTCACGCCTGTTAGGCGCTCCGGCAGGATACGTGGGCTATGAAGAAGGCGGTAAGTTGACAGAACGGGTGCGCCGCCGGCCCTACTCAATCATCTTATTTGACGAGATTGAGAAAGCTCATCGCGATGTGCTGAATGTTCTGCTGCAGATCCTGGATGAAGGCGAGCTGACTGACAGCCATGGCCGAGCCGTAAACTTCCGTAATACCATCATCCTATTGACCAGCAATTTGGGTTCTCACGAGTTAGCCCAACAAGCCCGGATGGGATTTTCTCTGGCAGAGGAAAGCGCTGCTCATGACGCTATTTCTGAGCGGTATGAGGAGCTTAAAGACTCTGTCTTAAAGGAGTTGAAGCGTTTTATGTCACCGGAATTGCTGGGACGGATCGATCAGACGATTGTGTTTGCCCCGCTGGGCTTGGCCGAGTTACAGCACATTACTGATCTTCACATTGACGAGCTGGCGAAGCGGTTGGCAGAGAGGAATATCACGCTGCAAGTTTCGAGGGGAGTGCGCGAGGAAATAGCGCAGCGGGCGTATGCCGAAGAAGCCGGCGCACGGCCCGTTCGCCGTATTGTCCAAGAGCTTCTGGAAGATCCGATTGCGCACTCGGTGGTTACGGAAGAGTTTGAAGAAGGCAAACAGCATGCGATTGCTGCCCGAAAGACCGGCGGGCGAATTACCGTCACCTCAGTTGCCAATAAATCCTCATAGCGCCTGCCATGCTTCGACCGCTGCGCACGTATGTGCGGTCCGGGGCGTTGCGGGTAATTCAGATTGCGGCGCCGCCGCGTTGCATTGAGTGTCTCGCAGCCGGCACTTGGTTGTGCCAACCATGTTTATTGCAGCTGTCGGAGCTGCCGCGCGTACATATGCTGCATTGCCCGGTGTGCGGGAAAACGGCAGCGAGGGGCTTGGTTTGTCGGCAATGCCGCGAGGATTCCATGCTCACTGGCGCGGTAAGCGGCCTGCCATTCGCACGGCCGAGTATCCGGCGGGCAGTGCATTGGCTAAAATTCCGCGGTCTGACAGCATTGGCGCCAGTGCTAGCGGATTTTATACTGCCGGTGTTGCCGTCCATCGCGCCGATGGCCCAATTGCGCTGCGAGGCGGTTTTTGTTCCGTTGCCGCTCCACCGGCGGCGTTTGGTTGCACGGGGGTATAACCAAAGCGCGTTGTTGGCACGCGCTTTGTCGCACCGATCGGGTATTCCCTGCGCGGATCTGCTGCTCCGCACGCGGGCGACGGCTCCCCAGACAAGCTTATCGCCGACGTTGCGGGGGCGGAACGTTGCCGGAGCGTTTGCCCTTCTGCCCGACAGCGGCACTTTGCCGGCGAAAATCCTAGTGGTTGATGATGTGCTGACGTCTGGCTCAACACTCATGGCGGCAGCATCGGCGTTTCCTGATGCACCGGAGGTGTGGGGTGTCACGGCAGCACGATAAGACGCGAGCATCACCGAGCAGGGAGATCCACAAGATACGCGTGACGTATGCCCCGAGAGAAGGAATTTTTTACTAATCCCTATTCCCTTGCGTTAAAAACGACTTATATCTTATCGTAGGCTTGACGTATGCGTATTGTGATGGTCACAAATAATTTCTTGCCGCATGTGGGCGGCGTTGCCCGCTCAGTGGCAACTTTTGCTGACTACTACCACCGGTGCGGCCACTCCATCCTGGTCGTTGCTCCCCGTACGGAGCCGGGTCCGGGGCCGCTCCCTTATGAAGTTCTGGACGTGCCGGCAGTGTCGATGAAGCAAGGCCGTGACCTGGCGGCACCATTGCCGGTGCCGGGGTATGTAGCCAGTGCGGTAAAGCGTTTTTCTCCTGACATTATCCATGCACACCACCCGTTTTTGCTCGGCGACACCGCCTTGCGGCTGGCGGCAACGCATGGAGTTCCGCTTGTTTTTACCCATCACACTTTGTATGAGCACTACACACACTATGCGCCCAATGACCGTCCGTCATTTAAGCTTTTCATCATGGATTTGGCTACAGGATACGCAAACTTATGCACCCGGGTGTTTGGCCCGTCTGCTTCGACAGCAACACTGTTGCGGAGGCGCGGTGTGGTGACGCCGATTTCGATTGTGCCTAGCGGAATTTCTGTTGAACGTTTTTCCGGCGGAGATCGAAGCGGCTTTCGCAAAAGCCTCGACATCCCGCCTGACTCTTTTGTGCTCGGCACGGTGGGTCGCTTGGCACATGAAAAAAATCTTGCTCCGCTGGCGGAAGCGATGGCGGCCTGCATCGCAAGCGTTTCGTCTGCACGGGCTATCATTGTCGGCGACGGACCGGCTGCAGCGGACATGCAGCGGATGTTCAGTCAATACGGTCTGACGGAGCGCGTCCGCTTTACCGGTACGTTGACCGGCTCGGCGCTGGCTGATGCCTATGCCGCGATGGACGCTTTTGTTTTTACTTCCCAGAGTGAAACCCAAGGCCTGGTATTGGCGGAAGCGATGGCGGCTGGTGTGCCGGTGGCAGCATTTGATGCTCCTGGTGTACGGGATATTGTCCGACACGGAGAAAACGGTTGGTTGGTCGGTTTGCCGTCGGCCGCATCGCTAGCCTTTGTTTTGCGGGATGCCGTATCTTTACCACTGCCAGCGCGGCAGCGGCTGCAGGAAGGCGCCCGGCGAACAGCAGCGGCATATACCGTTAGGGAGTGCGGAGAGCGGGCCTTGGCGGCTTACGCTGCGCTGCTGATAGCTGGACGGCGCAAGCACCCTTCTTCAATGACTATCCGTGAGAGCGCGTGGGAGGGTACCCGGCGCCGGATGACTGCTGAATGGGAATTGTGGCAAATGCGTCTGCGGGCAACAAAATCGTTACTGGCGAGTTCTGACGCATAGGTTAGGGATTTCGGTTATTCCTAGTGCCGGCAGTCCTTATACGACGACGGACTTAGGGCAGCACACCGAAAGACATGACCGCCATACCCGGGAAAACCACTGCATAATCGGTATGGCCGAGCAGCAGAGCATCTGACTGGGCCTGTAGCGTCTCTCGCAATCGACCGATCGGACTGTAGATGCGAGCGATGACTTGCTTTTTCCGCACGGTTTCACCGGGCTCCACCAGAAAGCGAATGATGCCGCTGGTGCCTGCCAACGGTGCATCATTATACGTCAGTAGGCGGCCGGCCACTTCCTGCGCATACTGGAAGCGGAACGGCTGCTTTGCTTGGCACATACCCATCCCGGCAAGGACCGACCAAACAGCCTCGGTGCCGACCTCAATGTTACGCTCATTGACGATATACGATTCCCCTAACTCCATGCTTATAGCGGGAATGCCAGCCGAAAGCAAAGAGAAAGATAACGTGCCGGTATTTGCCGTATGGTCCAACACGACAACAAACCCGGCTTGCTGGGCAAGTTGTTGCGCACGCAGGTATGCATCTGACGGCGCGCTCTCAGGAGCGGGGTCTATTAGTGTGTACGGCACCGATTGACGCCAATCATTGTGTAAGTCCAGGACCAGGTCCGGCTTGCTGTCGGTGATTGTTTGGAATATTTGCCGCGCCATGCGCTCGCCCAGTGACCCCCGTTCGCTGCCGGGAAAGGATCGGTTCAAATCTTCTTCGGTGACGGTGACTAGACGGGACGCTGTTTCAAAACCGATGGGATTCATGACAGGAAAGGCGTAGAGCGACCCGGCGATGAGTGGACTTCGTTTGAGACGTTTGATAATTTCCTGAACCACTACGATACCGCCGACTTCATCTCCGTGGGCGCCGGCGGTAAGCCACACCACCGGTCCCGGCTTTTTACTGTGCGCTGACAGTAACGCTAACCGGCGACGATCGTAGTCTGAACCAATTACTCCTTCGAGGGCGGCACTTTGGATCTTCATAGGCTGCTGATAGCCTACTACCGCCCTGCCCGTATTACCATGTTGACTGATTACCAGTCGTTGTGCGCAGTGCCGGAGTATTGCCTATTTCCGGCCCTGGTGCTCAAGTTTCTCGATAAAGACAAATCCGTCATTTAGCGTATGGACAACAATCACACCGAGTCCAAGGCCAATAAGGAAAAGATTTCCCGGCGAGTGAAGAATAATTCTTACCGTGCCGGCGGCGATAAAAAAAATGCCGATTATACTATGATGGACGTGAATGCTCCGGAATGTCAGCGGATTATCCCAGACCCGTCGGCGGAGCACCGGATGGAGAAAAAGAGCCAGTTCAAACAGAATGGTTCCGAGACCTCCTGCCAGAAAGCCGGATATAAACGATTGATGGAGTAAGCTAATTACCATAGACAGGTCTATAATAGCATTGCTTCTTATGTGGGGATCAACTGTGGATATCACCAGTTTGCTCATGCAGTATCGCTACGGTCTGCTCTTTCCCTCCGTAGTGGTGGAAGGTCCAGTTGCTACTATTACTGCCGGCTTGCTGGTAGCGCATGGATATATGGGGTTTACCGCCAGTTATATCGTGGCGGCGGCGGCAGATGTTGCGGCCGACGTAGGGTACTATTTATTGGGAGCAGCCGGCGAGACACACCTAACGCTGCGATGGCAGTCGCGACTGGGATTGACGCCGGCGCGTCTGGCTGATGTTCGAGCTCATTTTAAATGCCATGGCGGTACAACCTTTTTGGCGGGCAAGCTCTTGCACGGCCCCGGTATTGCGGTTCTAGTAGCAGCAGGCGCGGCGCATGTCCGATTTACTACTTTTTTGACTTATACTGTCGCCATCACGGTAGTAAAAACGCTTGCTTTACTGCTGCTGGGATACTATTTTGGTTATGCGTTGGGCTGGTTCCGCCAGTGGCTGGATGCGTGGGTAACGGTTGCAGCCGGGGTGAGCATTGTGCTGAGCGCAACCTACCTTGTGCGCCGCCGGCGGCGTAAAAACCAATGAATATTCTGATCGCAACCGATACTTATCCGCCCCATGTCAACGGGGCGGCTTATTTCACAGCCCGGCTGGCGCACGGACTAGCTGACCGGGGACATCACGTCCAGGTCGTTGCCCCGTCGCGCCACTGGCGGCACGAACTGTACCGTGACGGAGCGGTGTCTGTAGCCGGCGTACCTTCGATACCGTTGCGCATAAATAATATGCGGGCTGCCTCGGCGGCGGCCGCCGGACCTGTTATACGCACAGCCTGGCAGTCAGCTATGCCTTCTGTTGTGCATGTCCAAGGACATTTTGGCTTGTCGCGGGCAGTTGCTCGGACCGCACGCAGGATGGCTGTTCCGGTTGTGGGAACTAATCATTTTATGGCGGAGAACCTGTCTCACTACCTTCCCCTGACAGGCCCGATGCTCCGCCGCTGGGAAAATTATCTGTGGCAGCAGTGCTACTCATTTTTCGCCTCTATCGATGCGGTAACAACGCCGACCCATACTGCCCGGGCATTATTTACTGAGCACGGCTTTCTTAAACCGGTCCAAGTTATTTCTAACGGCATTGATACGCAGCGGTTTGCCCCTGGTCCGGCGTCAGCCGACATACGGCGCCAGTATCATTTGCCGGCCCATCCGCTGGCGCTGCTGGTGGGCCGCTTGGATAAAGAAAAGAACATTGCTGATGTGTTGCTGGCATTAGCTGCGGTTTGCCGGCGCACAGCCTTTCATGCGGTGATTGTTGGTTCAGCTGCCGGCGGCGAAGCCCGACGGTTACGGGCAGCGGTGCGGCGGCTGGGCCTGGAGCAGTCAGTGACATTTACCGGCTTCGTGCCGGATGATGACTTGCCGCGGTTGTACCGCTGCGCTGATTTTTTCATTATGGCCGGAACAGCTGAGTTGCAAAGTATAGCGACTATGGAAGCGATGGCCAGCGGCTTACCAATTATTGCAGCTCGGGCCGTAGCGCTGCCGGAGCTTGTATTTCCAGAAGAAAACGGATTGTTGTTTACCCCGCATGACCACCGCCAGCTGGCGGAGCATTTGTTTCGATTGGCGAGGGATGTGTCGTTGGCCCGCCGCTTTGGGGCGGCCAGCCGGCGGCTTATTCAGACGCATGCGTTGGATACGGTTTTAGATCAATTTGAACAGTGTTACCGGACCGTGCAGCGCGGGTATTGACTACTCCGCCGTCGGTAGGCCAAGCATATATAATGATCCGTCCGTAAAGTACTGGTCGCCGCCGAAATTTTTTCCAAGCGTCGGCGGCACAAAGGCCTGTTGGCGATCAATGAGTGTTGCACTGGGGCAGTGAGATCATGTACGACCAGATCCCGTTCAACATCGACGGCCGGTTCGATGGCATGTGTTACTAGTACCATCTTAATTTAATTCTGACGCCCATAGTTAAAAACTGCCCGCGCATCTTTTTTCGTGAACGTCCAGGTAATGGTGGCCCGGGTTCGATTGCGGTGTCTCTCCCAGGCCGTGGTCTCTTGTTTCAACCGGCGCTCATCTTCTAACCGTTTCTTCAGAGCCTGCCGGGACAGGATACCAATTTCAATCTCCGCCATATTCAGCCAGGAGGCATGTTTCGGGGTGTAGTGCGCCGTCAGCCGGCTCCACAGCCGGTTCGCTTCTGCTTCACCGAATGTCTCCACCAGCGACTTCTTGGCGTGCGTGTTCAGGTTGTCCATGACGAGGTGGATGGTCCGGGCGTGGGGATACTGGTTGACGATGAGCTGTCTGACGGCATAGGCGAAGTCTTGCTTGGTCCGCCGCGCTGTGACAGCCGTCCGGCGCTTCCCGCCCTTCGGCTCCACGGCCACAAAGATGTTGCGGGTGCCGTTCCGCCGGTACTCGTAGTCACGTTTGCGCAGCGTGCCAGGCGCAGCGGGCTGGACCGGTCGCGTATCGGCCAGCAATTGGGTTGTTTTCTCATCAAAACACACCACCGGTTCACACGGGTCATACGGCTGCTGGTACAGGTCCAGAAGATCTTCCATCCGTTCAATGTATTCCTCCGTCAGCGCGGGAATGCACCACATTTTTTTCCCGCCAGGGCTTAATGCCCCGGTTGGTTAAGTGGTGCCAGATGGCCACGGTAGAGAGGCGCTTCACCACGCCCTGCTTGATGGCTTCCCGCTGAATTAACTCGAGCGTCATGTGGTCATAGCCGGCCGGCGGCTCCGTGCAGGCAATGGCGATGAGGCGGGCTTCGACCTTGGCGGTGATCTTCGGCGGCGCGCCCGAGCGAGGGGCATCATACAACGCAGCCGTCAGTCCGTGTTGGACGCATGTTCGGCGGGTGCGCTGCACCGTGCTGCGGCTGACGCCGCAATGTTCGCAAATCTGCTCATCCGTCAGTCCGGCGTGGCTTTTGAGCAGCATCCGGGCCCGGGCAACGACCCGGCTCTTGTGCTCGCCCTGCCGCGTGATAGTCTGAAGGTGGCGTCGCTGACGCGCAGATAGTTTGATGGTATGTTTCTTTTTCATGTTGGTTTTAGTTAGTGAGATAACAAAACCATCATACCATCAAGCTATCTGGGCATCAGAACTTATTTAAGACGGTACTAGCCATGGCTCTATATCCGACAGCGGCGGCGAGAGTACACGCGGCAACGGCACGGCGGCGAGGACGAGCCGGGGGCAAGCGGTGTTGGGAGCGCTGCCACTCTATCAGTGTCACAGCAGCAATGAGCCAGGCACAACCAACGAGATATCCGGCAAGTACGTCACTTAAAAAATGAACTCCCAAGTACAGCCGGCTGAAGCCGACGGCGGCAATAATAAGTATACCGGTACTGGCTGCCTGTATTTTCCAGTACCAGGAGGCAGTGTGACGCACAATATAATAAGTTATAAAGCCGTAAAGGGCGACGGCAACGGTGGTGTGGCCACTGGGACGTGCAAGTGCAGGCAGCAAGTGGGCTAGCAGTTGCAGCGATTATTAAGATAACGACACCGAGGATCGGCAGTATGAGTGCGGGATTTACCATGTTCTGTTATTATGCCTTTTTTTCCTATGAAACGAGAGGTCCGGCCTGTGTAGATTGTAGCGTGCCGGACTGCGTACGCCGAAGCATCGTCTCAACTAAAGTTGGATGATGCCCGCCTTCGTCCTCCTTCATGACATATTAGGTACGCGGTATCTCTGAATTTATGCAACCAGAACACTTGAGCACACAGTGCCCGCATCCACAGCTATAGCTTGCATTATGCTCTCGTGCTTGCGCACCACACATATCGGACTTGTCATACATGTGCGAATCAGCTGCATACCCACTTTTATTACAAGACTGGATTATTCATCCCACCCAGTTGCTGCATTAGTCCCGCAAAATCCGCCTGGCTCCAACGTTCCCCTATTTGGCCGTCGATAAACTTATCAATCGTGATTCCTGAAAACGTGATCTTCTTGCCTGTTGCCGGAACTCCCATAAATTCACCGCTGTGAGTGCCGCGCATTGTCCAATTCCATGCCACCTTATCCCCTTCAGCGATCAGATCATTAACGGTGGTTGAGATATCGGAAAAAGAGGTACGGAACATAGAGACAAATTGTTTCAGTCCCTCCCTGCCGGGTTTCAAGCCAGGCGCCGCATGGTGATCCAAAAAGTCAGGCACAAATACCTCATCCAGGACATCTACCCTCCCCTCATTCCAGTACTCCTTAACAAGCTTAAGTATAACATCTTTGTTTTTTTCTGTTGTCATAATTTTCACCTCCTTTTTATTAATTCTGTAATCTACCTTTAACTTTTTTATCAATTATTTCTTTGGCGGTTTTATTACATCTTAAGTCTCCTCTTTCACTTCAAATACTGAGAGTGTGGGTTCAACATCAACTTGACGAAATACCAATACGCCGGCGGGTGTCTCACCCGAACTGCTCATCGCTTGCAAAACTTCCATATTCTCCCAAATAGATATGAGTCCAGAGCGTTGGATCATCTTTCCTTTGCAGAAGAAATGACGTCAGTGGCATGGATGTCGATTGTTTTTCTTTTACGGCTCGGTACGCATTTCGCAACGCACCCCATTTTTGTTGATTAACCCTTGCTTTTAAAATTGTCATGATTTTAGCCATAGCTTAAATAGCGTAACTAAGTTCAAGAATTATTGAATAACTTACCGCTTTTGGCGGTATGTTTTCTGATCAAGTTAGTGAGGCAATTCCAGCCACACCGTTGGTTCACTACCGATACCCCAACCGTCATGCCCGGGAGCAATGGACGCAATATCTCCGGCAGTGCACGTAAGCTCTTCGCCCTCATCCATGCGCACGACCATCTTGCCCGAAATCATAAAAAGTAAGTGATCAACTTGACAGCTATCGGTCTTCAGCACCGGTTTCAAATCTTTTGACCATTGCCATCCAGGTTGTGCCGTAACTCTTTGGAGCTTGTGGCCGCCAAGGTTGACAACCTCTATGGCGATTTTCTCAGCCGG
>Ga0210057_1003177_pt1 | contig 22790 bp, 18 predicted proteins | sample CryGeyCG2114_010_2_FD_183968 | JGI IMG/M metagenome (GOLD analysis project Ga0210057, IMG submission 183968) | Groundwater microbial communities from aquifer - Crystal Geyser CG10_big_fil_rev_8/21/14_0.10 (SPAdes) (version 2) | ecosystem: Environmental > Aquatic > Deep subsurface > Groundwater ...
GAACCTGTTTCCATTGAGCCGCCAACTATTACTGGCTGGCCTGTTTCCTGATATATTTGGGGTAATTCGGAATGTCCAGGGCCGAAACACCTTGTTGCTCCTTTTCTATGCACAACCAATTTAATTTTTTTACTATCTATAATATGGTCCTCAACTTTTGCAATATTATGGGCAACATCGTAGATTAGATGCATTTCCATTTCTTCTGCTTTCCTGTTGAAAACTTTTTCAAAAGCTTCTCTTACCCTATGTAAAATTACCTGCCTATTTGCAAAAGCCATGTTAGCGGCGCATGCCATGGCCTGGTAGTAATCCTGGCCTTCCTTGCTTTGGAATGGGGCGCAAGATAATTCCCTGTCCAAAACCTTTATTCCATATTTTGGCATGACATCTAAAAATGTTTTTAGATAATCGCTTGCAATTTGGTGGCCAAAACCTCTTGAACCACAGTGAAACATAACTACGATTTGATCCTGGAATATTCCAAATTTTTTTGCTAATTTTTCATCGAATATATTTTCTTTTTTAACTTGTTGAATTTCTAGATAATGATTGCCAGAACCTAAAGTTCCGATTTGGTTTATACCTCTAGAAACAGCTTTTTCGGAAATCTTTGAAGAATCGGCCCAATCTATCTTTCCATTGCTTTCTGTTCTTTCTATATCTTCTTTCCAGCCATAACCATTCTTAATACACCATTTTACACCATCTTCCACTACTTCTTTAAATTGTTGTCTACTTACTTTTACAAATCCAGAACCGCCAACGCCTGCTGGAACCGTCCTGAATAGAGTATCAACTAGCAAATGTAATTTTGGCTGGACTTCTTTTACAGTTAGATTAGTTGTGAGCAATTTCATACCGCAGTTAATATCAAACCCGACTAAGGTTTATTTTCCTCCGGGCGATATCACTCCAGTCTCTGCATCAAAAGCTGCAACACCACCAATCGGGAACCCATATCCCCAGTGCCCGTCTGGCATGCACATAGCATGCTTTACAATTCCAGGCAAACAAGCTACATTAGTTATCTGCTCAAAAACACCAGCATCCATTTCTTGCAATAATTTTTTAGTTGCATAAATTCTCGCTGGAACTTGCATCCCTTTTTTATAACTTTTAGGAATCTCCCAGACAACTTCGCTTATTTGCTTTATTTCCTTTGATAAACCTATTTTTTGCGCTTCTTCCATATTCACCTCCTATATATTTGTTAAATTACTGCATTTATAAGTTTTACTAGGTATTAATTTTTCTTAAATAAAATAAAAAGAAAAAAGAATTTATTTTTTCCTTCAAGTTGACTTAACCCTACAAAATTATCTTTCTTTCCTGTACCTGTAATAAACATATCCCATAATTAATATAATAAGAATAATCAGCCACCATAATATCTTTTTCACAGGGAATACCCTTATCTTGAGCTCTTTTGCAGGCTTTCCTGGGATGTTGAAGGTTATGCTTATTCTTGGCTTTGTTGTGTTTGTGCTTGGGTCATAGCCATAGCTTATTACTAACTTAGCTTTATCATCCAGGCTTAGGGTTAGTGCATCTTCAGTTAGTTCTGGTATTATTGTTGTTATTGGTATTGTTCCTATGTCCTGCACTAGGTTATTGTATATGTCATTCAATAATTCATTTTGGGTTAGCTCTGGTATTGGGGTTACTGGCTCTGTTGTTATTATTGGCTGTGTTGGTTCTTCTGTGGGTTGTGTTGGTTCTTCTGATGATGGACCCCCATTACCTCCACTTGGTCCTCCTCCGCTGCTATAAACATTTAAGGTTACTGACTGCTCGTTTGTATTATTGAAACTATCCTTTGCTGTACATTTAACTTCATGATCTCCTGTTGTTGCAGCAACATATGTCCCAGAGCACGAGGTAGTAGATGAACAAAGAGAACTTCCATCTACGGTTATGTCTGTTGAAGCTACTTCTGAATAAGCATCAGAGGCTGAACATGAAATATCCACGCTTGATGCTAAAGTTGCTGAGGTTGGAGAGCTTAATTCTGCTGTTGGCCCACTTCCATCCAAAGTAAGGTTGGATGTAAAGCTACTTGTAGCATTATATTGTGTAGCGCCTTCCAAAACAAAGGGCATAACTTTTACTAAATATAAGTTCCCATCAGATAATCCAGCATAATTCCAATTATAGTTTGTGCTTGTTGTATTTGCAATCGATATATATGATGTATTTAGGAATTTGACACTTGGTGTTGTTTGAAATCCCAGATTAGGCATAACCTTGAATGTGCTGTTTAAAGTTGGAGTAAACGTATAATCATTTCCATAGCCATTAGCCCTGAAACTATTATTTATAACTAAATAACATACACCATTATATGTTGTTGCTAAAGATTCGCATGTATCGGCAGTTGTATTAGGTACGTACAGTGTGGCATTACGTACTAGGGCATCGGGTAAATCTAGTAACCATAAGTTAAAACTGTTTATCCCGTTAAATAATCCAAGTGAATCATTTACCCCAGTGTTATCTCCGGATATGTTTATATAACTCGTTAAACCAGCATTATAAACCCTGAATTCCATGCTAAAGTTAATATCCATAGTTCCATTATTATAAAATATTGGCGAATAAGACATCAAATAGCTTGAATTCACCCTATTTTTAGTGTAATATAAATTGTAATAGACAGTGTACTCTGGCTTTGCAGATTGCCTTGTCCAGTTTATATTTATTGGTGAGCTTTGATTTGTGGAATTGAGCGGATTTGTTACATTCATGACACCACAATCCATTGTTCTATTTACAAATGCCCCTTCAAGATAGAAATTACCCTCGCCATTAATACACAATGTAACATTAATGCTAGTATACCCAAGCATCACTGTACCGATATATTGAGTTGAATTTGTATAAAAGTGATTCAACCATAAGTTAGTTAAAGGGCATGGATGAACAGTTCCATTAAATATGATATTCCCAGTTATATTATTTGGAATTGAATTATATGAACTAGAAAATGAACAGGTCAATGCATCAGCATGGGCAGTTGTAGTTATATTGTTAAATATCGTATTATTGCTTATAAGATTATTGTTTGAATACTCATTAAATACAAGTTGGGTTAATAAAATTGTATTATTCAAAATAAGACTATTATTAATTGCATTAAAGGTCAATGGCGCATAAGTAATATTATTATCAGTTATATTTACATTAGAAATATATTTAAGATAAATCCCATCAACAGTATTATTTTTTATTATGGTAAAATTATCTATCAAATTGGAATCAGTGTTTTCGCTCATATTAATTCCCCAACCAGAATTATTTGATAATATGTTATTGGTTATATTATGCTTGGTAGAGTGCAATATTTTTATACCAGATCTCCTATTAGATGATATCTCAGAACGATTTACTATTATGCCTGTAGAATTAACTTCGCTTATTCCATTTACATTATACTTTAATCTTGAATAGTTTATGAAAATATTATTTGAATAATTAATGTCTATTCCATTCCAGGCGCTATCAGAGATATTCACATTATTTATTACTGTAAGATTGGATGAATTAAGGAAGATGCCATAATTACTGCTTGATGTTATATTTGAATCCGTGATGGTATTATTTAATGAGTTGTCTAATCTAATACCAGATACTGTGCCATTAGAATTGATATATTTTAAGGTATTATTATTAGCAAAATAAAGGTAAATGCTGCTTGGGGAAGTAACCCCGCTTGTAGATAAATCATTTAAGGTTATATTACTGCCAACATTAGAATAATTTGATTTCCATAGTATTACACCGTGCGAATTATTTCTTAAAGTTGAGTCTGATATGTTAGTTGCATTGCATAAGAAACAGATGAATATCTCTTTATTGGTATAAGCTGTATTTTGTATGCTTCTATAAATAGTTAACGAATCAGTAAATATATAACTATCATTAAATGTTGTGTAATTCAATAACAAATCATTAACATTATCCAAATATAGATTAAAAGTATTGTTGGATAAATTAATGCTTGTAAATGTATTATTATAGCCTAAGTTTATTCTTAGGCCATACTTAAATCCACTTATTTGTGTTTTGCTTATATTATTAGCATCAGATTGGGTCATTAATATGCCGGATCCATTGTTTGCAAACCCAGGATCTATCCTTATGGTGTTGTTTGAAATAGTATTATAAAAAGAGGAGGTTCTAACTTCAATAGCATTAATACTAACATTTGTTATTGTATTATTTGCTATATAATTATTATAACCACCGTCTACAATAATTCCATTTGATGCATTATTAATTAGATTACCAGTTACATTTGTATAATTCCCTCTTATATAGATAGCGCTCGAATTCATTGGAAACGTACTATTAAAGAAATTAGTGATAGTATTATTTAGAATAAAAACGTTTCTAGAACTAATAACATATATGGCAGAAATATTATTAAAAGAACCACTTAAATTATAAGTCATAGGACCAAAAATACTATTATTCCTTATTATAACACTATCATTTGTATATGGGGTATCGAGTTTAATAGAACTAATTTTTATAGCATTGTTATACAACAAATCTTTAAATGTATTATTTTCTATAGTAACGTTACCATTATTGTCGTCAATACGAATCCCAGAACTTTTTATAAATGTATTATTATATATTCTAAAGTCTTTACATTGTAATCTGTTATTCAAATTTATACTAGCATAATAGTGTATTGTAGAACTAAGGGACCTAAAGTCATCACTTCGGGGGCCAGTATTATTATAAAAATAATTGTTATATATAGAAATATTAGCTTTTGATTCACAACCTTCTATTAGTATTATGCTGTCTCCATTTGATTTTAGATTATAATTATTAGTTATGTTATTATTACTAATTGTTAAGTTTATAAGGGGGAGATAATGAGGACCAGCAGCAAATCTAGTAATAAAATTTTGATTAAAAGATGCATTATTATAACGAATATAAATATTAGAAAAATTTGCATATCCCAAAAAAATTGTTACATAATCCCTACCATTATTCTCAAAAATATTATAAGATAGATTTATGTTACTATATGTATCATTTTCAGTATAACCAAAGTATATTGCTAGGCGAGTATTATTTGTAAAATTATTTCTAAATATATACCCATCATTTAAAGTTGTTATATTTAATCCAAAAGGTATATCTATAAATTTATTATCTAAAAGAGATAGATTAATTGAATTATTTATCCAATTTTCATTATAAAATTTGAATTCGCATCTTTTTATAGTTATATTTTTTAAATCTTTAATATAAAACCCATATCCATTTCCATCACCTTGTAGTATAGAATTATTGCAATCTAAATTTACACCAGAAGCATTGATATTAAAGGTTGAATTTGATGTGTCATTGCCTGCATGCCTTATATTATAAGTTCTGGTATAATTAATAACATAAAGGCTATCATTTTGATTGAGATAAATAGTATTGTTATTTGTGTCATTAATGTACTCCAAAGCCATGACAAAATTAGCAACTGTGTAATTGCAACCACTATTACATACAGTTATATCCTGCGCTCTTATAAAAGGAATAATAAATACACTTAACCCAATTGCTATTAATATAAGCAATAAACTTATCTTTCCCTCTTTTTTCATACATTTTTATTATGAATTAAGTATAAAAACTTTTCTTTCATCCTGATTCTCTTTTACTTCACCCCTTGTCCCAACATCGGGGCTTTTTCAATGCCATTTTCCTCCATCTTCGGGGATTATTTATGGAAAACTATTGCTTAAGGAGTTTGAAAAATATACAATTCTAGATTACTTATGAGTCAATATTTCTATTACATCCCTATGCTTTAATTTATAATCCTTGCCAACAGGCATTTTTCTTTTAACATCCATGGCCTTGACAAAATTATTGCCGATGTCTGTATGTACTCTAAAAGCAAAATCCAATGCTGTTGAATTTTCTGGCATCAAGAAGCAATCGGGCAATGTCCTTCCTTCAGAATCCTGCAGTTTGTTAACACCGCCTGGAAATATTGCTATATATCTTAGTAATTTCAAGACAGCGAAATCTAATATATCCTGAATACCTGTGCTTCCATAAATATCCAAAACATTCTTTTTAATGTAGTCCAGAGCACTTTTTTGCTTATCATTCAAGTTCCCAATAAGCTCAAAATTATTACTGCCTGGAATGTATTTAATTAATTTTGATTTAGCAGCTTCTCTTAGGGCTAATTCAGAGTCCGCCGAACATGGGATGATTACTTTATCAGTATACTTTTCTTTTAATTTGTCTATATTGTATTTAGAACCTTCTATATCTATTTTATTTGCAGCTATTATCATTGGCTTGCTTAACACCCTCAATTCCCTTGCCAAACCCTTTAAATTTTCATCATCCCATTCCATTGGGTGGTGGATTAATTTAAGCTTTTTAATAGAATTTTCAACCATATCCTCTGTAACCCTCAGCCCAGATAATTGTTTTGCCAAGGCTTTTTTTATATTCTGGTTTTCTTGCTTAACTGTTCTTGCAAATTTTTCCCAGCCTTTTTTCATAATTTGAAAATACCACATGTCTAACTCATGCTCTAAAAATTCAACATCTTTAACTGGATCGTAGCTTAGGGGCTTTACAAGCTCCCCTTTTTCATTAGTGCTTCCAGAAACATCAACAATATGAATTAATGCATCTGCCTCATTTAAGTCATTAAGAAATTCTAAACCGAGACCTTTACCTAAATGACTCCCTGGAATTAGTCCGGCAACATCAAGTAAATCAATCGGGACAAATCTATTTTCATCAATACAATAACCAAATCTCGGATTACATCTTACATTAAATTCTTTTTCTACACATTGTACTTTAACAAATCCAACTGCATGTTGTGGCTTTATTGTTACAAATGGTCTATTTCCTATTTCGGCCTCGGCTAAAGTAGATGCCTTAAAAAACGTGCTTTTCCCTACATTTGCCTTACCAACAATGCCTATTAACATGAAATAAGTACTTAAATAACACTTAAATAACTTTTCTTTTTTATTATTGAAAAGATTTTTAAATAGCCAATTCATTAAATTCTTATTGGGTCCGTAGCTCAGCCTGGTTAGAGCAACTGTCTTATATGACAAATCAGGCTATATCTAAGAGAGCAGTAGGTCACCGGTTCGAATCCGGTCGGACCCACTTTAATCTTTATGGTTAAGTTTAAAAACATGCAACCTTCGTAATTTTATAGGCCCCCTTCGTCTAGCCCGGTCAAGGATAGAGATGAAAACTATAACCCTTTCGAGGCTCTGACGCGAGTTCAAATCTCGCAGGGGGCAAACTTTTATAATGATAGAAATAGGACCAACGGGTATTGGTGGGGTAAATGAAGCTATCTCTAACTTAGAAAATTATGCTAAATTTGGCTTTAAAGCAAGTGAGGTTGCCTTTACGTATAATGTTTATATTAAAAAAGATGATGCCATAGAAATAGGCAAATGGGCAAAAACATTTGGCATAAGCCTAAGCATTCATGCATCCTACTATATCAATCTTGTTTCTGATGATAAAAAGAAGATTGAAGCTAGCAAGAAACGCATTCTTAAATGCTGCGAAATAGGGCATTACTTGGGAGCAAAGTATATTGTATTTCATGCTGCTTTCTACGGAAATTACAGCAAGGAGAAATGCTACGAGCTGGTTCAAAAAGAGATTCTAGATCTGCAAAAAATAATCGAAAGAAATAAATTGGATGTTGTTCTATGCCCAGAAACAACAGGAAAGCTAAGCCAGTTTGGAACAATAGAAGAATTAGTTAGATTAAGCAAAGAAACTAAATGCGGGATATGTATTGATTTTGCCCATCTCTATGCAAGAGGAGCTGGAAGGGTAGATTATAATTATATTTGCAGATTAATTAAAGGCATAAAATATAAAACCGCTCATTTTTCTGGCATAAATTATGGGGAAAGGGGGGAATTAAACCACATGATAACACCAAAGGATAAGATAAAAGAGCTTCTAAAAAATTTGCTAAAATATAAGATAAATATAAGAATAATAAATGAAAGCCCAGACCCTATAGGGGACAGTTTAAAGACAAAAATAATTCTGGATAAGCTACAATAGATAAAGATTAAAAGAATTTTCTTAAAATGTTTATGCTGCATAGATTATTGATTAAAATTTGATTATTAAGCTTTAAGCCATACATTCCATGCTTGTTTAAATTTTCCATCTTTAGTTATAAGGCCCATGGAATTAAATGGCTCTATGACAGTCTGATCATACATAAAGCTCCATATGCTGAATTCTTTATTTAGGTCTTTTGTCAGGCTGAAAAACGCTGTAATAAATTCCGCTTGTTCGGATTCACTGCTTTCCCAACCTTGAATATTATTAGAGCTGTGCCATCCGATTTCTGTAAATGCAACTGGCTTTTCAGTATGAGATTTTATTTCTGTATAGTAATTTGTTGGTATTTCTGAAGGATTTTTATAAATGAGGCCAGGGTAGGTAGTGAATGCTATGATGTCCGATTTAGAAAATCTGTCAAGGAGACCCCATTGGGCTTTATCTGGATTATTAGCCCCACCAAACAAACCGCCATTTAGACCTTTCATTTTTTCTAGCTGGAATACAGAAAAAACTTTGGTATCGGGCGAGGCTGCCTTAATCTCGTCATAGGCTTCATTATATAATTGGACAAAGTTATCAAAATCTGAAGGTGATTTTTCTGAGAGTATGTTTACCTCAATGCCCAAACCAAGGTATTTTGGCTTATATTTTTTGGCAAACTGGATAAGGCTGTTTTTATAATTTTGTTTTGTCTCTTCATTTAATGGCCTTAACAGCTGACCTGTATCCTGTTTGAAAAACTGTACAATTACTATTGGAGTATATTTATAGGTTGATGCTAAAGATGAAACAACAACAGGTCCACCCTTTTCTGTATTCAAAAGCTCATTCCAATCCCCTGACCAAGTTATTATATCGCCTGCGAGATTAGCATTTTTAAAAAATTCTTTAAAATCATCCGGCTGAAAGCTTTTTGGAGATAAACTTACCCCTTTTAGATCCGAGATTTTTACATCTTGTTGTTTTGCACAGCCACTAAGAAGAGAAAAGATTAATAATAAGAATATAAAACAAGGATAAATTCTTTTCATTACTTAAAACTATTATTTAATGCTTATAAATATTTCGAACAGGTTTGCAAAAGATTTATATACCGATCCAAAATGTTTCCTTTTTAGTAAATAAAAATAATTATTAAGAATATATGCCTTAAAATGAATACCAATTTAAAAGCCTTGGTTCTAGCCGGCGGAAACAAGAAGATAAATCACATTAATAAGCATTTTATTAAATTAAAAAATAAAGTTGTTGTCCAAAACTCTATAGATGCTTTGTACGGGAATAATATTCAGGACATAACCTTGGTGTGCAAAAAAGCAGATATTGGTAGCGCTTTAGATTTAGAGGGAAGAGTTAATATTATTGAATCTAAAAACAATTTTGCAGAAAATCTTGAACTAGCCAAAGAGCTTGCTGATAAAAAAGAAGATTGTGTTTTAGTTCTTTATGGGGATCATCCATTTATAAGAGATTACTCATTAAAATATTTCTTAGAAAAGTGTGATATTGAAAAGTACGATGCATTTCATGGCGTACCAACAAAAGAGGCTATAGACTTTTTTAAGGAATTTTACCATGTTGGCTATGTCCATGCAAGGGAGTTTGAATTTAGGGCAGGCTCTATGCTTTTAATAAAACCCCATAAAATTGATTATTCTTTTCTTAATACAATATACAAAATACGCATACAGGAAAAAATTATAAATAATGTCGGGCTATTAGGGATGATAGTCTCAACACTAAGAAAAAAGTTTGGATGGGATACTTTGGGGGCATTGGCTCTGTACTTTAGGCACATTGGAATCAGGTTTTTGTACAATCATGGCTCTGAGCTTTATTATAACAAGCTAAAGAATTCTGAAAGCTCATCTATAAAATACCTTGAAGATTATACAGCTAGAGTCCTTAGCTTAAATGGGGAAAGGATAAATGTCAAGGCTGTACCCATGCCATTTGGAGAATTGTCAATGGATATAGATAACTTTAAAGATTATAAGAATTACGAAGAAAATTATGATAAAATTCTGAAAATAATGAAAAAAGAGGAGATTCTAGCTAGTATATGAGCCTATATAAAACTAACATTTTTTTATTTTAGCAACAAAAAATCCTTCTGTGTTGTTGTCTTGGGGCCAGATTCTCAGGCAGTTTTTTATTTCTTTGGAATACCTATTATTTTCAAATTCCAATATAGCCGAGCTTCTTTTGATTTTTAAATTTATTTTTTCTAATTTGGCATTTGGATATTTATTAATTAAAAAGTTTACAACAGCCTCATTCTCTTCTGGCTCAAGGCTGCATGTACTATAGACTAATATGCCGTTTTTTCTTAAGCAAAGAAATGCAGTATCAATTAACAGCTTCTGTACACCAGCTAGTCGTTTAATCATATTTGGATTCCATATTTCTGCAGTTTTTGCTGATTTTCTTATTGTGCCAGTGCCGGAGCAAGGGGCGTCCAACAAAACATAGTCAAAAGAATTTTCCAAATTTTTAAAAGACCTGCCGTGCATCAATGTTATTACAGCATTGCTTATGCCACATCTTTCTAAATTTATGCTTAATGCATTTAATCTTGTGTAATCAACATCATTTGCTATGATTATTCCCGTATTTTTCATAATAGCTGCCAATTGTGTAGTTTTACTCCCTGGAGAGGCTGCCATATCCAAAACTACAGCATCTCGTTTTGGATTTAATATAATAGGGGGTATCATAGAAGCAGCTTCCTGCACATAAAAATAGCCTAGGCTGTGCTCTAAGAGATTTCCAATGTCCCTTCTATCCTCAGTCCTATGCTCTATCCAAAACCCTTCTTTGCACCAGGGTACTTGTGTTAGTCTCCAATCTTTCTCTAATCTGGATTTTAATTCTTTTATAGAGATCTTTAGTGTATTAACTCTTATAGATCTTCTTAAGTATATTTGGGAATATTCTAAAAACTTGTCTAAATCGGTTAATTTGCTGTATCTTTCCAAAAATTTTTCTTTAAAATTTAGTTTGAAATCTACCATAAAAATAAGAAATTTTTTGCATTTATAAAGCTAATTAAGGATGCGGTAGCGGGGAATTGAACCCCGGTCCCAACCTCTTTACGACTTTTAAAAAGCTCTTGGCAAGGTTGAATACTAACCACTATACTACTACCGCATAAAATAAAGAATAAGATACCTTATTTAAATATTATGTTGTTTTTTTATTAATGTCTTCTAATAACAAACCTTCCATAGAATGTGACATTTTAGTATAGTTCACACCAACAACTTTAATAAACTGGTGTAGACCTATTTTTATGTTCTCTACTTCCTTCTTTAAATTACCATTTTCACTTTTATATGTGTTTTCAATTTTTATTACCCTAGATTCTAAATTTTCAACCTTATTTTTTAAAATGTTATTTTCTTCGATAAGACCTTTAATATAATCATTTACTACCTCTATAGTATAATCTTTGCTATCTAAGGGGATAAAAACAGCAGCTGCTATAACAGTTGTCCATAACCCATCTTTAGTTCCACTAGCTGATTGTACAATATTCCTCGTTCTCAACACATAATCCTTAATTTTGTATGTCTTTGAATATTTTTCAGGGCAATATGTTTCTGGATCAAAATCAATGCCTTTTCCTGATGCAAACATTTCTACAGCCAAAGCTTCGGCATGCGCCCCACACGCCTCGTCACTTTTTCCATAATCATGATGCTCACTTAAATAACCATGAACTCGCTCATCAGGGGGATTTGCTACACCAATTGAAGCAGAAATAAGCCTATGTGGTTCATTTGTTGAATTTTCTGATAAGACACAATGCACAATTTCTCCTTCTGACAAATATTTTGTTTTTTCATCTTTACTAATTTCTTTACATTTTGGAGGAAGGATACTAGAAACTCTTACTAAATTGTAAGTGTCTATATTTGCATTTCTTAAAGCAAAATCAAAGGAGGTTAACTGATTCTTGTGAACCCCAACACCCCTTGTTAAAAAAACGTATTTTGGAATATAAAGGTCTGTCATTTGATAACAACTCTTATTAATTTTTACTTTAAATATTTATCTGTTATTTAAAATACAAAATAATTTTCATTAATCACTAAAGAATTTGAACAAAATGAGAGTGGGCCTGCCCAGATTCGAACTGGGGACCTCTTCCTTGTAAGGGAAGTGTATGTTAGACCTTTTAATTTAAGCCTCATAACCACTAGACCACAGGCCCGATAAAAAAATATTTATTTCATTACTTTAAAAATCTTTGCTCTCGGTTAAATCTCACGAATCTCTACAAGATAAACAGAATCCTCTTTAGGTTTTTTGAACTTAGGATAGTTCTTCACTTATTTTATTTCTTAATTCTTCCATCATTGTAATTATATGCATAAACTATTTCCAAGAATTATTTTTGCAACTCTATCCATTTCATTACTATATCTTTATTTTCTGATAGGACTTCCTCTTTATCCTGATCACATCTACCCCTGTATACCCAGCATTAAATCTTTATATATTTCACTTTTTATTAGTAGTAACATATAGAAAGTCTTATATATAAGATACTGCACTATAATTTGATTAAATATTGCTTGAATAAAAAATGAATAATAAGACGATTTACAATAGGTTTTTAGGGGAATATATACAAGTTACTTTAATAAATAGTTATCTGTATGGCCAGCTTAAAGAGGCAACATTTGATTGTCTAGTTTTAAATCCTTCTTTAATTTCTAATAATACAGATACAAAGACAGGGTGTAAGATAGAAGATGTCGATGAAATAGTGCCACTAAATGCAGTGCTTGCTGTTAATAAATCTTCAAGAGAAAGATTAGAGGAAATATGTAAAGATTCTAAAGTTGCCAATGAACTTAAACAAAAGGAAATAAGGGATAAATTAAAAGATAAGAAAAATGAAGAATAAAATTTTGTTAACTTTAGGATTAATAGGATCTTTAGTTACTGGAATAGGTTGCGCACCAAATCTAAGAGCAGTTAAAGATACAAAATTTAATAGCGAATTTTACAAGCAATCAGATAGGTTCTATGTAAACAATGGCGATGCTAACAAGAAAAATGGCCATCGTATGCACTATGCTGTTGAAGCAACAAGAAAAGAAGGGGAAAAAGGCATAGAAAATTTGCTTAACCAAGATTTAGAAGAATATTGGTTATATACAAAAGGAACATTGCAAGATGGAAAAGATGTTGAAAGATGGTATGAAGTTGGAGAAAAATCAACAAAGGAAATAGTAGAAAATATACACAACCCAGAAAAAATTATTGCTGATTTTAAAAATATAGACGAAATTTCTGGTTACCACATACATCCAATTGACAAAAATAATCAAAATCTATATGGAGTATCTGGAAGTGATAGCCCAAGCATAGAAGATATTATATCTTTTTTAAGAACACGTAATATAGTAAACCATTTTAGTAAGAGTAAAATAAGAAGTTTAGATTTTAGAATAATTACCCCGGTTGGTACTTATATAATAACACCACCAGCTGAGTTAACTGACAGCGAAGCTGACTCATTAAGTAACTATCAAGAGAAGAGATTTAGATATCAAATTGGTGAAGTAGCGCTAGAAGATCTTATAAATGTATTAAGAAATGCCGGTCTTAGTGTAGAACTAAAAGAAAACACTATATCAAAAGCTTTAAATAAATCAGAAAAAGGAAATTAATATGCCAGAAGAAGAACAGCAAGAAGAAAAAGTAAAGCTTCCTGAAATACCAGAAGAAGTTAAAAAAAAGCTTGAGGCTATCAAGAAGAAGCTTGAAAATTTTAAAAAAAGGGTGCTGAAGGACTTTCCGAAGTATGTAATAGGAATAGCACTATTGCCTCCTGATAAAGAACACAAAGAAGATATAAATGTTTTAATCCTAATAAACGAGGCTGAAATAAAAAACATAGGCGAAGAGGCACCAAAATTTGGCAAAGATATCACAAAGATTGCTGAGGACGTTGACAAAAATATAAAATTACAGATAATTTCTGGTTCTGAGCTGAAAGAGATGCTTTTTGACGGAAAGTATGAAATACTGCAGTACATTGCAATGTCAGCAATAATGCACGACCCTACAGACATGCTTGCTGCTATAAAGATTTCTGAAGTTCATAAAACAATGGCTATAAGAAAGTTTGAGAAATATGTTGTGAGTTATGTTGCTGCGGGCTCTTTATTTAGGGGGGAGAAGAGCAGGGATATTGATGTTTACATAATTATTGACGATACAGATGTGAAAAAGATGTCAAGGTTTGAGTTGAAAGATAAACTTAGTGCAATAATACATGGAATGGGGGCAGAGGCTGCAAAAATAACCGGTGTTGACAAGCAGTTCCACATTCAGACTTATATATTAACAGATTTCTGGGAGTCTGTAAAAGATGCGCATCCTGTGATTTTCACTTTCTTAAGAGATGGGGTTCCTTTGTATGATAGGGGGGTATTTATGCCGTGGAAATTATTGCTTAAAATGGGCAGAATAAGGCCAAGCCCAGAGGCAATAGAGATGCAGATGGATGTTGGTGAAAAGCTTATACAAAGGATAAGATACAAAATGCTGAGTGTTGTTGGAGAGGACCTTTACTATGCGATATTAAATCCTGCACAGGCCGCATTAATGCTTTATGGAGTAGCGCCGCCAACGCCATTAGAAACAATACAACTTCTTGATAAAATATTTGTCCAGAAAGAAAAACTGCTTGAAAAGAAGTATGTTGATATACTGGAAAAGATAAGAAAATACTACAAGGATATTGAGCATGGCAAAGTAAAAAGTGTTTCTGGGAAGGACATAGACAACTTGCTGAAAGACGCTGAAGAATATTTAAAAAGAATAAAGAAGCTTTTTGTACAAATAGAGGAAAAGAAGGAGAAGGAGAGCATAGTTGAGACTTACGAGGGCTGCATAGCAATAGCAAAGGACGTCCTTAAGGTGAATAATGTCTCTTATACAAATGCTATTGATGCATTCAAGAAAGAGCTTGTTGATAAAGGCAAGGTTCCGGAAAGATTTTACAGGACACTAAAGCTTGTTAAAAAGACTAAGTCGGAAAAGAAGCTAAGTTCGCAGGAATTGGAAAAGATTGAGAAAGAGGCGAGAAGCTTTGCAAGGGCCATGCTTGAATATATACAGAGAAAGCGCGGCTATGAGATTGAAAGAGCAAAGGTAAAGTTCAAGTATGGTGATAAATTTGGAGAGGTAATTTTGCTTAATGATTTTGTATTTATAATAGAGGATATAGATGCAGAAGAGAAGAAAATAACCAAAGCAAAGTTATTAAGTAATGGCGGTTTTAGTTCTGTACAGGAATCCAACATAAAAGAGCTTGAAGATAATTTAGCTTCTGTTTCAATACCAAGCAAGGTTTTTATCAAGGAAAGAATATTTGAGGATCTAAGAAAATTATTTGGAAAGGATGTTGAAATATTAATCAATTATTGAATCTAAATATTCTTTAGTGTTAAATTTATTTGATTCAGAGCGCTCTTTGAAATAATTATAAATATGTTGTGTATAAATGCTTCTGTTATGACCATCGCAATTTGGATCATAAAAATCACCATTGTATTTTTCATGAATAGCTTTTCTAAGGTCTTCTTTAAAAATATCTACAAATTCCCTTTTTACCGATATCGGCATTAATTCAAATCTTTTCTGTTTATTCCCTCTTTCAATTGAATGTGGATTGGGACTTTCATGTTGCAAACCCCTGATAATTGGATTTTGATAGCCTTCTCTGTCTATTTCCTTGATTATATTTTCAAAGGCCTTGCTTGTATCTTCATGCTGCCCATTTCTCAAGCCGTTATGTTTTACTGTGTTTCTTTTTATTTTATATAATCCTAAATAGGTAGCCAATATTTCTGCCTTATTTTGGTTCATCAACATTAAATCATGGAGGCTTATATTATGCACCCCATAAAAAATATCCTGTAAATCTAGATAATTAAAGGCTCGCAAATCCGCTTTTTTTATACCAAAATCATGTAGATCATTTTGATAAGGAAATACCTCTGGATTTGGTATTGTTTGCCTTATTTCTTTAATCATTTGCTCACTATTATCTTTATTAAAAAATGGGCCGTCTCTTTTTATTAAAAAACTGCGTGCTGCTAAATCCTTATAGATTTGGATGCCTTTATTCATTGTTTCTTTTTCCTAATGTATACAATATAAATTTAATGCATATATAAACCTTTCTATTGTAGCTTCTTATTAGTAGTTATTTTATTAGACTTTAAACAAAACAAAAAGCTTTTAAAGAATCTATGTATGGCTGATAAAATGGAAGCCCAAATAGTTAATTTTAGGCGTGGAAGGCATACTCAAAAAAGTAGCCAGATGATAATAAAAATCAATGATATCAATAAAGAAAAAGCGCAAAAATTCTTAAATAAAGCAGTTACATGGAAAAGCAGCTCTGGTAAAAAGGAGATAAAGGGAGTTATATCTGCTTTGCATGGCAACTCCGGGGCCTTGAGGGTAAGGTTTGAAAGGGGTTTACCAGGACAGGCAATAGGAACAAAGGTTAAGGTAGAATAAATGGGAACTTTAAGGAAGGGTAAATGCTACAGGCCATTGAAGAGGCCTTATACAAGAACAAGTAAATTCAAAACTAAATCGTATATTTCAACAGTTCCATCTATAAAAGTAACTCGATTTAATATGGGGGATCTTACAAAAAAATTTGGTTATGTAGTAAAGCTTGTTTCAAAAGATAACGCCCAGATAAGGCATAATGCAATAGAATCGGCAAGGCAGGTTGTCAATAGACACTTACATGAAAATCTTGGAACTAACAGGTATTACCTCACAATTGACATATATCCGCACCACATATTAAGAGAAAATAAAATGCTTGGCGGGGCACATGCTGATAGATTACAGACAGGAATGGCCCACAGTTTTGGCAGAGTAATAGGTGCAGCTGCACAGGTTAAAAATGGCAAATCTATCATGACAGCGCACGTTGATAATATAGACGTGGCAAGGGACTCTTTAAAAAAAGCCATCCCTAGATTGCCTGTTAGATGCAAGATAGAGATAAACAAAACAAGTTAATTTATTTTAAAGGAACAAACATAAAATCTCCCAAGTCTTCAGTTTTTATCTTATCTCTAATCTTTTTTATTTTAATAACCTTTTGCGTGTATTCTCCAACAGGGATTAGCATTACCCCATTATCTTTTAACTGCTCAATTAATTCTTTTGGTATATCTCTGGAAGCAGCTGTGACAATAATCCTATCATAAGGGCTAGCAGTTTTATAACCTATTCCCTTTGCTTGAATTACTTCTATATTTTTTAGCTTAACTTTCTTTATATTTTCTTTAGCAAATTTAACCAGCTCTGGATTAATCTCTGTTGTATACACTTTTCCCGGATAGATTATGTAAGCTATTAAAGAGGCATTCCATCCAGAGCCTGTTCCTAGCTCTAAAACCTTTTGCCCCTTTTTTAATTCCAAATTTTCCAGCATAAATGCAATAGTATATGGCTGGGAAATAGTTGCTTCGTGGTCAATTGGCAAGGGATAATTTCCATAAGCCTCATCTAGGTGCTCTTTTTTCACAAATAAATGCCTTGGAATATTTTTAATAGCATCTAAAACTTTCTTGTCTTTAATACCCTCTCTTTTTAATTCTTCTATTAATTTTCTATTTTTTTCTTCAAAATTCATGGAAAATATAAGTACTTTTAATATAAAATTGTTTGCAAACATTTAAATATCTATAAGTATGTACTATAATCACTTGCAGGGGGTTAAAATTTTATGGATTTGAAAAGGGACTCTAACCAAATAGCTGAAATTATTAAAAATTTTGAAGAAATCTACCAAAGATATAAATCCGCTCTATATTCAAAAATTCCAATAGTATATACTGGCCCAGATTTGAGAACAATAGCTGAATGCAGCAAAGGGGCAGAATTGTATTTTGGAATTGATAGGGATAGCTTAATTGGCATGGATGCTACTAAACTTTATGAAAATGAATCTATTAGGAATGAGATAGTAAAAGAGCTAGATAAAAAAGATGTTATTGTTAAAGGAATATCATTCACAGGAAATAGATATGCTGAGGTAACTATAACTAAAAGAAGGGATGAAAATAACAATGTAATTGGAACTTTGGGTATCGCTATAGATAAAACATATGAAAGAGAATGGAAACAAAAAGCTAGTAATCACCTACTAAACATATTACAAACCTTGTATAATACCATAGAATTAAAAACGAAATGGATTAAAGGACATTCAGATGGCGTTGCAAAATATTCTGTTGTACTTGCAAAAGAATTTGGATACGATCTGTACAAGATTTATAGATATGCAAGGCTTCATGATATAGGGAAATTAAAGATAGCGGAAAAGCTTCTGGATTCTCCTAAAAAATTTAAAGAAAAAAATCCTATTGCTATTCATGCAAGAGAGGGGGATCTTATACTTGAACTACACTTGACAACTTTGGGTTATCCATATGATACTCTTTTAAAAAATATAGTAAGGCACCATCATGAATATTTTAATGGAAAGGGCTATCCCGACAGGAAGAAAGGGGAAGAAATTCCTTTAGAGGCCAGGATAGTTGGCATTGCTGATGCTTATGAAGCTATGATTGCTGGTAGACCTTATAGAAAAAAAAGAAGCAAAGAGGAAGCTATAAAGGAATTGAAGAGATGTGCAGGAACACAATTTGACCCAAAGTTGACAGATAAATTTATAAAATACCTAAAAAGAGAAGAGCCTTAATCACTTTTTTATGTTTTATTTTGGTAACTTTTTCATAACCAGGCGCTCCAGACCACATTTGATTCTTAAATCCTTTGCCTGTGGCTTTTCCGTAGCTTCCCTTTTCATAACTAGGAATTTTAAAGGCTTTCCATACCCTCTTAACATGGTGCAATAACCCCTTTTTCATGTTTTATAAATTGAATTGAGCTTTAAATACTTTTTTATATATTCTGCAATTAAGAAGTATTTATATAATCAATAAAGATTAGTTTAACATGCTTGAAAAGATACTAACTGAGTCTGTTTCAATTCTAAAAAACGGCTATTACATACTAAGAAATACAGGGCTTAGCATTACATCAAAAGAGGAATGGATATCCCTTGCGCAGAATGTTTTTACGCACAGCTATCATTTTTTTGAAGGCAAAAAAAGCAAACGCTGGAATAACCTAAGGGGTGATAGAAATCCTGTTTTTCTTTTGCATGGCTATTTCCAAAATGACTCTGCATTATCCGGGATAAACCTTAACATGAGGGATTTTCTTGGCGGGGATGAGTCCTATTCAAGAAAAGCCTATAGCAAAATAATGGGCTATGTTGGCAGGCTCGGGAATGGCCGCATTACGCTTACAAAATACAGTTTAGTGATAGATGGCCTTGAAGAATACTTATTTAAGAATAAGATACCTGTCGATAGGCCCTCGCATGGCTTTTACAGAAATCTTAATGAAATAGTTGACGAATCCATATATAGGGCAGAAAAAATAATAAAAAAATACAATAAAAAAATTGATTTAATCGGCCATAGCCTTGGCGGCCTGGTTTCTATATACGCTGCAATAAAAAGGCCTGATTTATTCCAGAGAGTAATAGCACTAGCAGCACCCTACAGGGGGACTGTTATGGCAAACATAGCATACACGCTTACCGGAGGCTTGGCTGGAAAAAGCGCTGAGCAAATGAGAACAAATTCAAAATTCATAAAAAAATTAAATAATACAGAGATTCCTAAAGAAATATTAGTTTATAGCATAGGGGCTGAATATGACCTGCTTGTATTGCCACCCGCTAGCACATACATAGATGACAAGCCAAATATTGTTAACCTTACTGCCAGAGGGGTTGGGCATCTCGGAATAATAGGACCAAAAACCTATCCGTTAATCCTAAACATATTGAATAATAATATAGAAAGGCTGGACATAAACTACAAAAAACAAAAGGAAATAAACCGATGGATTAAAACTTATTCAAAAAATTAATCAATAAATTTATATATGCAGATTAAATAAAATATCTATAAAAGAGGCATTAAATGAAAGATATAGCTTGGTTCAAGGATCTATCAAAAGAGGATGTTGGTTTAGTTGGGGGTAAAGGGGCAAATTTGGGGGAAATGTGGAATGCAAAGTTTCCCATACCGCCTGGATTTGTTGTAACAGCGCAGGCTTTTAAATTATTTTTAGAAAAATCCAAGCTGGGTAATAAAATTTTTTCTTTGTTAGATAATTTAGATATACAAGACACTGAAAAACTACATGGTGTTGCTGAAGAGATTCAGGATATGATTATTGAAGCAGAAATGCCAGATGAAGTAAAAAAAAATATTATTAAGGCTTATGATACAATGAACATAGATGTTGATATCCTAAAAAGTGCAAATAAAAAAACACTATCTTTCATAAAGGCCGGCAGGGATTTGCCATTTGTTGCTGTTAGAAGCTCTGCAACAGCTGAAGATCTACCAAGTATCTCAGAAGATGAATATGTGTTTGTTAAAATAAATAACAAACCATTCTTTGGAAAAATGAAAGAGATAGCAGAAATAATTAAAGCAAATGATGAACTCTATGTTCCTGCAATGGATAACTTTGAAATAGGATGGGAAAAGGTTTCTAATATTTATAAACATAAAACTGATAACAAAAAATTATTTAAAATAACAACAGCAACAGGAAAACAGATAACTATTTCTCCCAATCATACATTAATAGTATTAGATGAGTATACCCTACAACCTAAAGTTACAGAAATAGCAGGATTAAAAGGCAACGAAAAGGTACCAGTCATAAGGAATATACCTAATTTAGATGCAATAGACACAATTGACGTTTTAAATTATATTAGCAAAGAGGGTGTTGTTGAGCATAATGGCAAGATAATGATTAAAAATAATTCAACAAATTGGAAGATACAACAGGGGCTTCCTAAAAGAGTAAAGATTACAAAAGATTTTGCTTACTTTTTGGGTTTGTATGCTGCTGAAGGCTCTACATATAGGAATAATGGCGTTAGCATAACAAACTCTGATGAAAAATTAATAAATAAAGCAAAAGATGCCATTAAATCATTGGGCATTAATGCCGAAAATAAGATAAATAAACATTCATTGAGGGTATATTGCAAATCATTAGTTAGATTCTTAAATGAAAATTGTGGCGCACCAAATAAAAAAATAAAGGGCAAGGGAAAGACCTGTGGAACAAAAGAGGTGCCTTCTTTTATATTTTCATGTTCAAAAGACATCATTGGGGAATATTTAAGGGGGTGTTTTGATGGTGATGGCACTGCTGATAAAAGAACAGTTAGTTATGCTTCTGTATCTGAGAAATTAATTGGTGGCATTGCTGTGTTATTGGAGCTATTAAATATAGGGTTTTACATTACCAAAAAGAAAAATGCATTTACCCTAAGTTTACCCTTAAAAGAAGTCGAGAATTTTAAGAGGGGGGTTGGATTTTCGCATAATAAAAAGGCAGAAAAATTAGACTTATTAATACGGCAATATAAAAAGGCAACAAGACATTATGAATTTAAGAACTCCATAAGGGTTTCTGATGGATTAGCCAAAAGAATCAGGAACGTTTTAGAGGATAATCTTCCTAAACAGAGAATTACTATTGCATTTTGCCCTATTTGTGTAAGACATATAAATAAGAGCAGCAGATATGGGGGATTAGAAAGATATTACTGCAAAGATTGTAAAAAGGCTTTCTATGAAAAACATGTTATTAAAAAGACAATAGAAAAATATGTTAATTATGACAGTTATGGGAAATTTGTAAAAAATAGCATCCCTTGGAACAAATCTATTAATACTTATCGTAATTATGGAGTAAACTGCTTTAAAAATATTCTTGCTAAATCAGGTGCTATACAAGTAGTTAAAGTATTCAGCGAAAGTGTAATATGGGATAAGATAATTAAAATAGAAGAAGTTGATTATAATTCTTGGGTTTATGATTTCTGTGTGCCTAATGTTGAAAATTTTGCGGCTGGTATTGGGGGGATTATAACGCATAATAGTGCTTCTTTTGCAGGCCAGCAAGCAACCTTCCTTAATGTAAAAGGAAATGATAATTTGGCAAAGGCAGTTCAGCAGTGCTGGGCTTCCTTGTATACAGCAAGGGCAATATATTACAGGGTTAAAAATAATTTTCCTCATGAAAAGGTTTTGATTGCAGTTATTGTGCAAAAAATGGTAAATTCTGAGGCAAGCGGTGTTGCATTCTCCATAAATCCAAGCACAAATGAGGACAACATAGTCATAGAAGCTGGGTTTGGTCTTGGTGAGGCAATAGTTGGTGGAGAGGTTGAACCAGATAACTACGTTATTGACAAGAACAACTTTGAAATAAAAAATAAAAAAATAAATTACCAGAAATATATGTATGTAAAGAATGAGCTTTATGGAAGAACTGTTAAAAAAAATCTTAGTGAAGAGAATGGAGGAAAGCAAAAATTAACAGATCAGCATATTACACAACTGGCAAAGATAGTCAAAGATATAGAGGACCATTACAAAAAACCACAGGACATAGAATTTGCTGTTGAAAATGGAAAACTGTATATTGTACAGTCCAGGCCAATTACTACAATAAAAAAAGTAGAAGAGGCAAAAAAAACAGAAGAGATAACAGGCACTGTATTATTAAATGGTTTG
>Ga0210057_1003178_pt1 | contig 22786 bp, 22 predicted proteins | sample CryGeyCG2114_010_2_FD_183968 | JGI IMG/M metagenome (GOLD analysis project Ga0210057, IMG submission 183968) | Groundwater microbial communities from aquifer - Crystal Geyser CG10_big_fil_rev_8/21/14_0.10 (SPAdes) (version 2) | ecosystem: Environmental > Aquatic > Deep subsurface > Groundwater ...
CACACGGCGACTGCCGCCCGGGCTGCGAAGGATGTCGCCGAAGAAGTCGATGTAAGTCACACCCTTTTGTTGGTACAGCTTCTCGAGCTTGCTATCGGCCGTGTCCTGGCATGACTGGTAGTCTTGCCAGAGACCCATGAATTGGGTTGTTCCGTAGAGCGGGCGGCCGAGCTTCCGGAGACGAATGAGCTTCTCCTCGCCGGTGATCGAGCTTTCGCCCTTCTCCAAGCAGGTGAGAAGATCCGCTTTCACGAAGTCCACCTCCGTGAGGGCAAAGGACGCCTTGTCGCGCTCCTCTTCACCGTCCAGACCATTGCCGTCTTTCGAACCTTTCCAGAAAGACCAGTTATTGTTAATGAACTTGACGGGATCGAATGGAGCGCAGACAACCTTGAGGCCGCCGAAAATGAATTGACAGCCATTTACCAGAAACTTCACGAATTGACTGGCAAACCAGTTATGGTCACCTTTGACGATGTTCTGCGCGGTTTCGCAGGGCACATCATCGTAGGCGACCTCTCCGCTGAAAAACATTTTCCACAAAATGCAGAGAATGTCCGCCAGCTGACCGACCGTCATTTTTTCCCGAGCCATCACACATCTCCTTTACAAAAGCGGGTACTATTACTTTCCCGACAAGAAAAAATAAATTCGCCGCAACCGTGGCTTTTTGCCACACCGGAAAATTGTCTAATTTTATAAACCGCTTTCTGGTATGGCAAAATACAAATATCCTCAAATTTTAATGTGCTAAATTTTATATTTTAATAATAGCATATCACAACCTATGTGTCAATAGTTGTATTTCTATTTTTAATATGGTATTATTGTAAAAGATGAGGAAGTTATTCTCTCAAATTATCGCCGCGGGCTTGGGTCTGTGGCTGGCAACATTAATTATACCGGGAGTTAAAGTAACCTTATTTCCCGGCTCAAGTTTTTTTGGCGTTAATATTACCCAGTACTGGCAATTATTTTTGCTTTTGGGAATTATTTTAGGACTCTTGAATTATTTTGTAAAACCTGTTTTAAAGATATTAGCGTTGCCTTTGGAAATTATAACTCTTGGGCTTTCCAGTATTGCAATAAGCATGGCAATGATTTGGGCAGCGGACTTAATTTTTGAAGAGCTGACTGTACCGTTGTTTGTACCGTTATTTTTGACAAGCGTTATTATCTGGATATTTAACTTTATTATTCAAAAAATATTAATCGGAAAAGACGATTAACAATATGAATCAAATTTTATTTTATTTACAAATTGCAGTATCTATAATTTTAATTGTGCTCATAATTTTGCAACAAAGAGGAGCCGCATTGGGGTCTGCTTTTGGCGGAGGCGGAGAATTTTATTCTTCAAGGCGCGGCATGCAAAAAAAAATTTATTATGCTACAATAATAACCTCGGCTCTCTTTATAATTTTAGGAATTTTAAATGTTCTAATTCCATAACATCAAATGGCGAAATCAAAATTCCCAAGCTTTTCTCAGTGGAAACAAATTTTTAAAGTATTGAAAAAAAGTGAAAAAATAGCGCTTTTAGTTATGGCAATTTTAGCTGCCGGCTCCCTGTTTTTTTTAGCAGCTAATTTTTATATAAATAATACAAAAGTGGTTCCTGCTTTTGGAGGAACATATTCAGAAGGAGTTGTGGGTCAGCCCAGATTTATCAACCCAATTTATGGAGAAACCAACGATATAGACAGAACTTTAATAGACCTTATTTATTCAGGATTAATGGCTTATGACAAAAACGGAAAAATTGTGAATGATATGGCAAGCAGCTACACAGTTTCAGACGACGGAAAAACTTATAATTTTCAGCTTAAAGATAATATTTTCTGGCAAGATGGAAAACCTCTTACAGCAGACGATATAATTTTTACAATAAAAACAATCCAAAATTCTGATTATAAAAGCCCCCTCAGGGCCAATTGGCTGGGAGTGGAAGCGGAAAAAACCTCGGATAAATCTTTAAATTTTATATTAAAAACTCCCTATAATTCTTTTTTAGAAAACTGCGCGGTAAAAATAATTCCGTCTCATATTTGGGAAAATGTTTTAGCAGAAAACTTTGCCCTGTCTTCTTATAATTTACAGCCAATTGGATCGGGCCCGTATTCGCTTTCAAGCCTGAAACAGGCAGATACCGGTTTTATAAAAAGTATTGATCTTGAATCTAACCATAAATATTATGGCGATGTTCCATATATATCAAGCATTTCATTCCAATTTTTTACAAACAAAAACGACTTGATAAAAGCGGCTAACGCCAAAACCATTGACGGGTTTTCTTCTTTAGAGGAAAAAGAATTTAAGCAAGGATGGTCTGCAAATGAAAAATTTTCGTACTACTCTTTGGCTTTGCCAAGATATTTCGCAGTATTTTTTAACACAAATAAAACAAAAATACTTTCAGACAACAATATAAGAAAAGCGTTAAATTATTCTGTTGATAAAAAAGAAATAATAAACCAAATAAGCTCATCAACAAAAAACAAAATATCTTTGGTTGATTCGCCAATCCTGCCTGATTTTTATGGCCTCGAAACTCCTTCAAGCCCATATGTATTTGATATAGAACAAGCAAAAAAACTTTTAGACAAAAGTGGATATAAAGACACAGGCTTTGGCGGAAGGGCAAAACCAAACGACAAAAAACCGGCTTTCCAGTTTAAAAATTATTTAGCCGTGGGAAATAAATCTAAAGACGTGACAGAACTTCAGGGGTGCTTAGCGCGACTTGACAGCAATTTTAAAAATTTAATGCAAGATGAAACCAGCGGAACTTACGGCAAGAGGACAGAAAACGCGGTAACTGAATTTCAAAAAAAATATTTGCCCGAAACCGCCTCAACTGGCGAAGTTGGAAAAGCAACAAGGCAAAAATTAAACGAGCTTTGCATAGTTCCGCAGGATAATTCTTTTCCTCTAAAATTTACTTTAACAACAATAAACCAGCCCCAGCTTGTCCAAATGGCGAATGTTTTAAAAAATTACTGGCAAAAGGTGAGCATAACAGTTGATGTAAAAGCAGTAGAAATATCAGAATTAAAGTCTATAATTAAAACAAGAGACTATGACGCGCTTCTTTACGGCGAAGTGCTTGGGTCAGAACCAGATCTATATCCGTTCTGGCATTCTTCGCAAGTAAATGATCCGGGATTAAATTTGTCAGGATACCAAAATAAAGATGCAGACCAATTATTAAAAGAAGCCAGAGAAACTTTAGACGTTGCTGTAAAACAAGAAAATTACGAAAAATTGCAAAATATTATAATCGATGACGCTCCCGCCCTATTTTTGTATAACCCTGATTACATTTATTGGGTCTCTCAAAAAATAAACGGGATAAACACGACAAAAATTGCTGACCCGGCAAAAAGATTTTCAAATATCTCTGAGTGGTTTATAAAAACCAAAAGAGTATTTAAATAAATGGAGGCTGACCTAGCAAAACTAACTCCCGACATCCGCAAACTTAACGATATGCGAGATGTCATTTATGACAAAGAATGGCTGAAAAATGCTTCTGATGTTGAGTTGTATTATATGTACAGGGGCGTAGAAGAAAAAAACGGGCTGAGATACGACATAACTGTAATTCCGGCAAAAATGCTTGGCAATGAATTTGTAAAAACAAAAGGGCACTACCACGTTGGGGCATATCCGGAGCTTTATACGGTGTTAGAAGGCGAAGCAATATATTTACTGCAAAAAAAGAACGCAAAAGGAGAAATTGAAGATGTTTTTGCGGTTCGCGTTAAAAAAGGCGAGTGCGCTATAATGCCTCCTTTTTACGGACACGTTACAATAAATGCCTCAAAAACCCAAGACCTTAAAATGGCAAATTGGATTTCACCAAATTGTAAAAGCGAATACTCTGATTTTGAAAAACTCCAGGGCGCTTGCTATTATTACACAAAAAATAATTGGATAAAAAACGAAAACTATAAAACGGTTCCCAACCTGCGTTTTGAAGAACCTCTAAAATCTATCCCTCAAGATTTAAACTTTCTCAAGTAATAAATATATGAAGCCAAAGGGTAAGCCAGTTAAATGGAGCCCAGAAATAGCCTATGTTGTCGGGCTTATAACAACGGATGGAAATTTATCGCCGGATGGCACACATCTTGAAATTACATCAAATGATTTTCAACTTTTAGAAACCGCCAAAAACTGCTTAGGAATAAAGAATAGAATAACGCCAAAATTTAGCGGTTCGACAGGATGGAAAAGTTCTTACCGCATACAATTCGGGAATGTAATTTTTTACAAATGGTTGCTGGATATAGGACTTATGCCTAATAAATCAAAAAGAATAAAATCCCTTAAAATACCAGACAAATACTTTTTTCATTTTTTACGAGGGCATTTAGATGGAGACGGAAACATATTAAAATATCAGGATAGGGTTTTCCCTAATAGTCAAAGATTATATTTAAGATTTTCTTGTGCCAGTGTTATACATCTTAAGTGGTTGCAAAAAAGTATTAAAAGGCTGGCAAAAATAAATGGACGTATAAAAAAGGATGCAATATATGTATTGGTTTATGCAAAAAGAGAATCTCTGAAGCTACTCCCCAAAATTTATATCAATAAAGACATCCCATGCCTTATTCGTAAGTATGAATCTGTTAAAGAATTTTTAATGCCGCGGTGATGAAACTGGCAAACATGTACGGTTCAGAGCCGTATGCCGAAAGGCTTGTGGGTTCAAATCCCACCCGCGGCACAAGAAACAAAAAATAGACTCTAATTTAAAAAATATAGAAAAGAAAATCATAAATTTTCTCATAACAAAAGGCAAAGAAAGATTAAATTCTCCGAGAATAAAAATACCATTTGAAACAGGAATACCAGATGCCGAAAATATTTTGAATAATTTAGACAAATATCCGCATATGTTTGTTTTAAGTTGCGTAATGGATAGACAAATAAGAGCTGGAAGAGCGTGGGCTATCCCCTATCTTATTGGAAAAGAAATGGGAGGTTTTAGTTTTGATGATTTTTTAAAATTAAATTTAGATAACACCAAAAAGATTTTTAATTATAAAAAATTGCATAGATTCAATAATGATATGGCAGAATGTTTTTATTCGGCGATACAAGATATTCATTTCAAATATAATGACCATGCCGAGAATATTTGGTCAGGTAATCCCAAAAGCGCATTAGTTATAAGAAGATTTTTAGAGTTTAAGGGTGTCGCTGTAAAAATAGCAAATATGGCAGTAATTATTCTCGCTCGTGATTTCAAAATTCCAATGCAAGATTATTCTTCTATAGATATTGCCCCAGACGTCCAGGTTAAAAAATATTTTGTACATAATGGTCTACTGAGAGAAAACGCGAGTAATGATGAACTGATTTATTTAGCTAAAGAAATAAACCCGGACTTCCCCGGACTTTTGGACTTTGCCGCTTGGGAAGGTGGAAGGGAAATAAAAAAAATCAAATAAAGATACAAACTATAAAATTAAAAAATAATAAAATAGTTTATGATGAAATTTCAAAAAACTCCGCCAAGGCGCGCGGAAAATGCTCTCAAAATTATTCCTCTGGGAGGGTGCGAAGAAGTTGGAAGAAACATGACTGTTTTTGAGTACGGCCAGGATATTGTTATTTTAGATATGGGCCTGCAGTTTCCAGAAGAAGATATGCCGGGAATTGATTATGTAATTCCAAACCCTGATTATTTAAGGGGCAAAGAAAAAAATATCAGAGGCGTTATATTTTCGCACGGGCACCTAGACCACATTGGAGCCGCTCCCATTTTACTGAAAAAACTCGGCAATCCGCAGATTATCGGCAGACCTTTAACAATAGAAATGGTAAAACACAGAGTTGAAGACACTTACCATGGCGCCTCCAAAAAACTAAAAACAATTTACATAAAAGATCTGCAACAGAAAATAAGCCTTGGTAATTTTATATTAAAATTTTTCCAAATCGACCATACTATAATGGATGCCGTCGGCGTAATTTTAGAAACTCCGGTTGCCACGGTAATACATCCGGGCGATTGGACAATTGAAAAAAACCCTATCAACAGAAAAGCCATAGATTATACACATTTGGCTAAATTGCCAAGACCGACAATTTTAATGCTTGAATCTATCGGCTCAACGAGCTCAAAAGAACCGGTCACGGAAGAAGAAATGTTAAATAATCTTTATATACTAATGGAAAAAGCCCCGGGCAGAACGATTATTGCAACATTTTCCTCGCAAATTGAAAGAATAAAACAGATTCTTGAATTTGCCGCCAGGACAAATAGAAAAGCTGCCCTAGATGGTTTTTCAATGAAACTAAATGTTGAACTCGCAACAAAATTAGGATACATAAAAATTCCAAAAGGCGTAATAATCACAACCGACAAGGCTCATAATTATCCAGATAACAAAGTAATAATAATTTGCACAGGGGCTCAAGGCGAAGAAATGGCAGCTCTCTCAAGAATTGTTGCGGGAAACCACAGACATATAAAAATCAAAAAAGAAGATACTATTATTTTCTCTTCCTCTACAATTCCGGGAAATGAAAGGACTGTTCAAAGGTTAAAAGATAATATTTACCGCCAGTCTGATTATGTTTACCATTCAGATATTATTGATGTTCATATGTCGGGGCACGGCAATATTAATGGAATAAAACAAATGTTAAGAGAAATCAGCCCTGATTATTTTGCGCCGGTTTATGGCAACCACTTTATGCTCAAAGAATCGGCTAAAATTGCCAGAGAAATGAACTTTAGAAAAGATAAAATTTTTGTTCCAGACAACGGATCTATAATAAAATTCACCAGCCAGGGAGCCGAGGTTTTAAAAGAAAAAGCTCCAACAAACTATGTTTTTGTTGACGGATTGGGCGTTGGAGATGTAGGAGAAATAGTGTTAAGAGACAGGCAGGCGTTGGCAAAAGACGGAATGTTTGTTATTGTTGCTATAATAGACAAACAAACAGGAAGAGTTAAAGGATCCCCTGACATTATTTCAAGAGGATTTGTTTATTTGCGGGAATCAAAAGACCTTTTAGCTCAAACTAGAAGGAAGGTTATAGAAATAGTTGATAAGTCTGCCGGACACGGAGGAGCGGTAAACTGGGTTTATGTAAAAGATGAGATTCGCAATAAAATTGGCGATTTTTTGCACACCAAAACAGAACGCCGCCCAATGATTCTGCCCGTGGTAATAGAAGTCTAAACAAAATAAAACAATATAATCAAAATAAAAAATGGAGGTAAATCCTCTGTTTTTTATTACAAGTTTTTATTACAAGTAATACGGCTTTTTCACTCGAGTGAAAAACATGTATCTTCCTAATCTAATAAATTTAGTTTAAATGATCGCATGAGACTATCTTGCCCATCAATAAAATCTAATAAAGCAAAACGGACATATTTTTCTAGTTTAAATAGCGACACAAAATCCCTTACTTCTCTTTCACAATCATAAGGGTATATAAACATACTTTCCTGCAATTCATAAAACCCGCCTAAGCGTAAACGATATCTTATAGCGTCCCTTCCTTTTCTGCGGGTATTTGGGATATCAAAAGCAACCATCCGCCATTTTTTATCCCAATGTTTTTTTTTATCATTCAATCGCCTGAATCGTATATTTAGTGCCCTCAATTTTCCTTTTTCACTAAGCGAAACAATAATTGAGCCATCATATTGCGTTTTTTGCTGGATAAATTTTAATCTTTTTAAATTTTTAAAGCCATCATGGATTTCCTCTTTCTTAAATTTTTTCCAGTTACTGCTCGGAAATAAATCATCTATTCCAAACATTTTCTTCGCCCTATAACTAAAACCATAATCAATAGAATCATATAAATGCAATAATATTTGTTCTATTGCCGAATCTTTCATAAAAAATAAACTATTAATAAATAAACTATATTGTTATTATAGCACAAAATAATAAGCTAAATACGCCTTTTTCACTCGAGTGAAAAAGGCGTATCGTTGTTAATTCTTAATTCTTAGTTTTTCTATTTTCAAAATTTGTAAAAAAAGAAAGCCGGTTGAGAGTTTCTCACGAGAGAATTCTCAATCGGCTTTTTGGCACAGAGCAAGATGCCTCCCCATCTTTATCTCACCTGTGCAAGCGTGAGTTTAAGCGAAAAAGGGTGCTTCACTTCTGTTGCGCTATTCAGCCTTCGCGTTAAAAACGCTCCAAAGGTCTATAATTTAATTATAGCACTATCAAGATTGCTTGTCAAGTCTTTTAACTCTTCCTTATTAGTGTTAAAATCAAGTAATTAATTTTTATAAAAATATGAGAATAGTATCTGGCATACAGCCAACAGGAAATATTCATATAGGAAATTATTTGGGAGCCATAAAGCAATGGATTTCTTTGCAAGAAAAAAACGAATGCGTTTTTATGATTGTTGATTTGCACGCGCTCACCGCCCCATACGATCCAAAAACTCTGCAAGAAAAAATAACAGAAAAATTAATTGCCTATATTGCAGCCGGAATAGATCCTGAAAAAGCAATAATTTTTACGCAGTCTCAAGTTAAAGAACATACGGAACTGGGCTGGCTTTTAAATACTATTTGCCCGGTTAGCGAGCTTGAAAGAATGACCCAATATAAAGACAAATCTAAAAAATTCAAAGACAACATTAATGCCGGGCTTTTAGACTACCCTGTTTTAATGGCTGCCGACATTCTGCTTTACAAAGCAGAAGCGGTTCCAGTTGGCAAAGACCAGGCTCAGCATGTAGAATTAACAAGAATGCTTGCTAAAAAATTTAACAACAAATTTGGAAAAACATTTCCAGAACCAAAAGAAATGATGCCAGAATTTGGGTCAAAAATAATGTCGCTAACTGACCCAAAAAAGAAAATGTCAAAATCTGACGATCCAAAAAGTTATATTTCTTTATTTGATTCGCCGGAAGATATAGAAAAAAAAATAATGGCCTCGCAAACCGACTCCGGAAAAGGCGTAATTTTTAACGTCGCAAAAAAGCCAGGCATTTCAAATCTTTTAACTATTTACAGCTTGCTCAAAGACAAACCAATTTCTGCAATTGAAAAACAATTTAAAGGAAAAGGATACGGCGACTTTAAAAAATCTCTGGCAAAAGTTATAATTAATTATTTAGAGCCCTTTCGCAGGAAACAAAAAGAACTTCTTTCAAGAGAAGTTTATGTGCAGGAAATTTTGAAAAAAGGGCAGGCTAGAGCTGAAACAATAGCAAAAGACACAATGCAGGAAGTTCGTTCCAAAATGGGCCTGGTTTAATTTTTAATAAAATCTGAAAGCTCTTTTTCTTTTACGTCTAACAGCACCGGGCTTTCGGCTTCAATTGTAAGCCTTAAAAGCGGCTCTGTGTTTGACGCTCTAATATTAAACCACCAGTCCTGGTATTCAACCGTAACGCCGTCTAAATAATCTTGTTTTCCGTTTGAATATTTTTGTTTTATTTTTTCTAAAATTTCGCCTTTGTTTTCAACTTCAAAATTAATTTCAGAAGATTTTGCATATGGAGAAAGTTCGGCGGATAATTCAGAAACCAATTTATTGCTTTCTGAAATTACCTGCAATAAAACCAAAAAAGTTATCATTCCAGAATCCATATAAAAATTATCTTTAAAACAATAGTGCCCGGACATTTCTCCTCCCATTGAGCCATTATTTTTTAACAATCCCTCTCTCACATTAATAAAACCAACCTGCGTTCTTATTGGCTTTCCCTGCCATTTTTTTATAAATTCTGGCACTGCTTTTGAGCAAATTGCATTGTATGCAATTGCAGACTTTGGATATTTTTGCAAAAAATATTGGGCCAAAAGTAAAAGCGCAACATCTGCCCTCGCCATTTCTCCTTTTTCATCTATCAAAAATATTCTGTCTGCATCTCCGTCAAAAATAAATCCAAAATCAGCTTTTTGGGCGAGCACTTCATTTTTAATTTGATTTGTTGAACCTTCAAGCAATGGGTTTGGGCTATGGTTTGGAAAGCGGCCGTCTGGCTTATGGTTTAAAAGCAAAATTTTAGCCGGCAACTGGTCTCCAATTTTTGCGATAACTGCTCCCGCAACTCCGTTTGAGGCGTCAACTATTATTGAAAATGGCTTTATTAAAGATAAATCAACAAGGGAAGAAATATGGGCTATATAATCTTGCACAAAATCTTTCTTTGTTAAACTGCCATTTTTTTCGGCCCTTTTTTTATTTTCGCCAAGAGACTCAACAACCGAAAATAAGTCTTTCCCTCTTATCATATTTATATCTTTGCCTGTTTTTTTAAGCATTTTAAAGCCGTTATACTCTTTTGGATTATGGCTGGCCGTTATCATGATTCCGGCATCAAAATCATTAGCGCCCACGGCAAAATAAAGACATTCAGTTGGAACTTGCCCTATATCGCAGACATCAGCCCCCAAAGACGTAATTCCGCCAGCTAACGCCTTTAAAAGATCTTCTGAAGAAAGCCTTGAGTCTCTTGCAACTGCTACCTTTTTAGCTTTAGTGCATTCAATAAAAGCTTGGCCTATTTTAAAAGCATCATTTTTGTTAAGTTCTTTTGGGTAAATTCCTCTTATGTCGTAAGATTTAAAAATAGATTGTTCCATTGCAATATTATAGCATTATACTTGATTTTTAAGCAACTATTTGCTATTATAGCTGTATGAAGACATACGAGTTAACATATATAATTTCTTCAGAAATAACCAGCGAAGAGGCAGAGGCAGCGGCCGAAGAAATCAATTCTTTTATAAAAAATAAAGAAGGAATAATTTTAAGGTCGGAAAAACCTGTTGCCAAAACATTATCCTACCCCATAAAAAAATTCGGATCTGGATTTTTTGTTGTTTTAGAATTCCAAATAGAGCCCGAAAAGTTAAATGAATTAAATGAAAAATTAGAAAAGGATGGAAAAATCCTCCGCCATGTGGTTATAATAAAGAATCCAGTAAGAATAAAGAAAGAAAGAAGAGCGGCAAGAAAACCGATTTTTTCAACTGAAACTGAGTCTGCAGAGGTTAAGAATATAGTTGAAGAAAAAATTAGCGAAGACAAAAGTAAAAAAGTGGAACTGAAAGAAATTGAAAAAAAATTAGACGAAATTTTAGGCGAATAAAATAATCTAAATCATGAATTTAAATAAAGCGTTTATTTTAGGAAATGTCACCCGCGACCCGGAAGTAAGGGCATTGCCTTCGGGTTCTCAAGTCACTTCTTTTGGCATTGCCACAAACAGATATTATACAGACAGCTCTGGCCAAAAAAAAGAAGAAGCCGAGTTTCATAATATTGTTTGTTTTGGAAAATTGGCCGATATTGCTTCAAGATATTTAAACAAGGGCTCAATGGTTTTGATAGAAGGCAGAATAAAAACAAGAAATTGGGTAAACCAGCAAGGAGTAAAGCAATACCGCACAGAAATAATTGCAGAAAGCTTGCAATTAGGGCCTAAAAATATTGGAGGATCATCTGGAAGGAGACCAGCTCCAAGCCCGGAGCCAGAAACACCAAAATCAGAAGATATACCAATAATTGAAGAAAATTACACTCCCCCGCCGGCCGGAAATGCAGAAGAGCCAAAAAATTCTTTTCAAGGAGATGCTTCAGACGAAATAGATGTAAAAGATATTCCTTTCTAATATGTTTTGTTATTTTTGCCAAAAAAATATTGACGACGTAGATTTTAAAAATACAGAATTGCTGTCGCGTTTTATTTCCGGCTTCTATAAAATAAAGCCAAGAAAAAAAACCGGCCTCTGCGGGTATCACCAGAAAAAAATCGCCACAGCAATCAAACGCGCCCGCCAAATGGGCATGCTCCCCTACACCCCTAAATAATAAATTAGGATTTAACGTTTAGGGTTTAATCAAACAAAAAAACAGTTTTTCACGGCTGTTTTTTCATTATTTTAAACAACTCAACAATCGTTGAGTTGTTCCTATAGAATCTATTTTATTCGTTTTAGGCATATTGGGGCACAAAATAAAAGCTTTCCTCTGTACCTACGATCGTACACACAAAGGAAAACTTTTTATCTAGACAGTTTAAAACGCTCTAGCAAAATGTCGTCATTATATACTTTTTCTGCTATAATAATATTTACAAATGGGTTTATTCCAAAGACTTCACACAAAAGTTGAATCTCCTTTTCGCAGGGATAGGGATGAATCCAAACACTTTTTTGAAGTTGAAAAAAACCTATTGTCTGCAGCTTCTGCCTCATTGCATCTCTCATATGCCTTTTTTTTATTTCTGGTATGTCAAATATAATTATTCGCCATTTTTTGTCCCAAATTTTTTGTTTTTCAATTTTCATCCCGTCAAACAAAATTTCTTTAACAACCCTCTTCCCTTTTTCCGTCAGCCTAACTGTAAATTTATCTTTTTCTTTTTTAATAATTATAATTTTATTTTTATTTAAACCGCCCAGAGATTTAGCTAATTTTGCTTCGTCAACATCTTTGTTGCCGCCGCTTTTATATTTTTTATATTTTATAAGACCTCTTGCTATATTTATAAAAAAGAACGGCGAAGTTGAGGCAATAGCTAAAAGGCCTGCGGTAGCCAATATCAACAGAGCATCTTTTGTAATTTCTCCGTACCTTGCTTTCATATTTTTTAATTCTATTTTATATTTTCTCAATTTTATTTTATTTAAATACCTTTCCCTTGTCAATACGATCGTAGTCACAGAGAAAATCTTTTAAACTTACAAATTAGTGAATTATATGGTTCTGTAACAAAAAAAATGGCGAGACAGAGAAGCTCGCCCTACGTAAGAAGGAAGAGGAGCGCTCTCCCTGTGCTGAGAACACATGTCTCTTTCCCTGGGACAGCATACAGTGCCCAAAAGCGTGGTTAGCTTTTCCGTTGTTTACCTTCTCTCTGTAGGATTGCCATCTCCAGAAGGCAGCGCGGCTTAGCATCTCTCATGAGGGAACAACGGCATATTCCTCGCCAAGTAGGAAGCAAGACGCATTACAACTTGCCCCTTTTCCTACTGCAGGCCAAAACCAATGAGAGCGATCGCCACCGAATGAAACGTTTTAGAGGCAGGCCTGGTGCAATGGCTTTTTCATAGTGCACCTCCTGTCTGATTTGATTATACATTAAAAAATCTCTAAGTAAATAAAAACAGCCCTCTCTTTGAGCTGTTTTGTTTGTTATTACTCTTTTATTTTCATTGCTTCGGCTTTTATTTTTGCCATTGCCTCTTTATGTTCTTTCAAATAAGCTTTTGCGGCTTCAGTTCCCTGCCCGATTTTTTCTCCTTCTAAGGTGAAAAAACTTCCCGATTGTTTTATTATTCCCGTAGCCAAACCGGCGCGCAAAGCGTCTCCAGATTTTGAAATTCCTTCATTATAATAAATATCAAATTCTGCTGTTTTAAAGGGAGCCGCCACTTTATTTTTTACAACTTTTGCTTTTACACGGTTTCCAATAATTTCATCTCCAGATTTTATTTGCGCTGTTCTTGCTAAATTAACTCTTACAGAAGCATAAAATTTTAAAGCCAATCCCCCCGGAGTTGTTTCTGGATTTCCAAAAACCATTCCAATTTTCATTCTGGTTTGGTTTAAAAATATTACCATTGTATTTGTTTTTGCCATTATTGCAGAAAGTTTTCTGCACGCCTGACTCATTAACCGTGCCTGCAAACCCATATGCTGGTCTCCAATTTCTCCTTCAATTTCTCTTTGCGGAGTTAAGGCCGCAACAGAGTCAACAACAATTACGGCAATTGTTCCGGTTTTTACAAGAGTTTCAACAATTTGCAATGCCTGTTCGCCAGAATCGGGCTGTGAAATTAACAAATCATCAACATCAACTCCGACTCTTTTAGCATAATCTGGATCCATTGCGTGCTCTGCGTCAACAAAGGCGCAGGTGCCTCCTTTTTTTTGGGCTTCTGCTAAAACATGCAAAGACAAAGTTGTTTTGCCAGAAGATTCTGCTCCATAAATTTCAATTATTCTGCCCCGCGGCATTCCCCCAACTCCCAAAGCCATATCCATGGCAATTGAACCAGTTGGAATTACATCAACATTTACGGCATGAATGTCACGCATTTTCATAATTGCGCCCTCGCCAAACCTTTCTTTAATTTCATCAATTGCGCTATTCAACGCCTTATTTTCCTTTGGCGTTTCTTCTTTTTTTTCTTTTTTTTCCTTCACCATATTTTTAGTTTTATTTTTAATTTTTCTTTTTTAATAATTCTTCTAGAATTTCAGATGTGCCTTGTTTTCCTGCCCAACTATTTATATATTTAAAATCTAATTTTATTTTTGAATTATTTAAAACAGTCTTAATATCTTCTTTCTGCTTCCAAGAGTCGCTTTCTTTTGACCACAAAAGCTTGCTTAAAATTAAATCTTCAGGAGAAACAAAATAAGCTTTAGTCACACCAAATACATCCCGCAGTATAGCCCTTTTTATTTTCAATTTATTGTAAGGATTATCGGCCATCACAAAAAAATCAACTTTAAGGCCAGTGTCAGGATGTATAAAATTAAACTCGCTCTTATGTAACAACGCGTCTCTAATCATGTCTTCGTCTGCGTAAAAATTTTTATCAATATCCGTAACCATTTTAGCTAAGGGTTTTATATTCTTTTCTTGCATTTCTACAATTATGTCAATATCAGCAGTGCTTCTTGGCCTGCCCCAAACCGATATTGCAAATCCGCCGGTAATTGCATAAGGAATTTTCAAATTTTCCAAAATTTCAGTTATTTTTGCTAAAAGTTCTTCTGGGAACATTTTTTGAAACAGTTTTAGATTCGCTTAACTTTTTTGTTATCATAAAAAGCCGAGATGCAAGTTTTATTTTCTTTTTACTTGGCATGTTATAAAAAATTTCATCCTGGATTTCCTGCGCCCTTTTAGGAGTTAAAATTTCCTTCGCCATAGCTTTTATATTTTAATTATCATTTTGTTCAGCCATCTTATAAACTATTTGCGCAATATCCTAACGGTTTTATTTCGTATATTCTACCTTTGCTATCTACAAAATGGCTTTCATTTCCGATTATGGTATTATCAAAACTTACCTGAAACGTATTTCCTATGCTGGAAAATGATAGAACATAATTACCAGGTTCAATACCAGGAGAATTAATATTTATATATTCATCAAGTTCTAAATAAAGGAGTTTTTATGCAGTAAATTGTCGGGCAATCAGAATCAATCTTGCACTCAGATTTATTTTTTTGTTCTGGACATGGTTTAAAATCACAATTTGGCGGAGTACGGCCTACATAACTGCCATCTGGGCATTGTTTTGCATCCATTGTGCAAATAGTTTGTTCTTGCTTCTGCTCGGCTCTTTGGAAGTGGAAAATTCTGTTCCAGACGCCCCATGAAAATGGATTCCACCAGGCGGCCAGCATAATTTGCGGAACAATAAAAGTTATCGCTAACGCGATTATCAAAAACCTAAAATATTTATTTTGCATAATTTTACAAATTTATTTTTATTAATTCCGAAGAATCTTCAGGAATTTCTATATCTGGCACTCTTAAAATTTTATAATCTTTTTTTATTGATTCCAAAAACTTTGCCACTTTTTTCTTGCTATTTTTAATTGATTTCTTTTTTTTCATAATTCTGGATTCACGCTTTCGCGGGAATGACAAAAAATTACACTTTTTTCCAGTCGCTGTCTTCTTCTGCCGCCGGTTCTTCTGATTCATCTAAACTGGCTTTTAATTTTGTGTCCGCAAAACTGACTCCGGCGTGTTCATAAACTTCTCTTGGTTTGGCTCCGTCGGCAGGACCTACAAATCCTTTATCCTCTAACATATCAATTAACCTTGCGGCTCTTGAATATCCAATTCTCAATCTTCTCTGCAAAAATGACGCAGATGCTTTTTTAGTTTCTAAAACAATTTTTTTAACTTCTTCAAATAATGGATCCTCGTCGACAAAAAATGTTTCTCCGCCTCCTTCTTTGCCCGCAGACTCTGATTTTTCAAGGCTTTCAGCCAAACTCTGCGCTAGAACTAACTGATGCTCTCCAATTTTTTTGCCTTGTTCTACGCAATGATCGGCAACTTTTTTAACTTCTTTTTCTGAAATATAGGGGGCTTGAATTCTGCTAATTTTAGCTGTTTTTGACGACACAAAAAGCATATCTCCCGCCCCTAATAATTTTTCAGCTCCCGATGTATCAATAACAGTTCTTGAATCAACCTGCGAGGCAACCTGAAAAGTAATTCTGGTCGGCACGTTAGCTTTAATCAAACCCGTAATAACTTCAACTGACGGCCTCTGCGTTGCCAGCACCAGGTGAATTCCAGTAGCCCTTGCCATTTGGGCTAATCTTACAACTCCAGCTTCTATTTCTCTGCCTTTTGCCGCCATTAAGTCGGCTAATTCATCAACCACAAAAACAATATATGGAAGCTGAAGCCCGGACGCAACTATTGATTTGTTTAAATTATAGGTGGCAAGATTTCTTGCCGGAACTTCTGAAAATATTTCAAACCTCCTTTCCATTTCTCTTGTCAGCCACTGCAAAGCATTTATAGTTTTTGTTGCGTCGTAAATTACAGGGCACAAAAGATGCGGAATATCATTGTAATGCTGGAATTCAACTCTCTTCGGGTCAACCATTATCATGCGCAAAGTATCTGGCGTGCATTTGTATAACAGACTCAAAATCAAGGTGTTTAAAAATATGGTTTTGCCGGTGCCCGTAGCTCCAGCCACTAATATGTGGGGACCTTCTGTTATATCAGTAAAAACAGGAACGCCTGAAACATTACGGCCTAAAGCAACTGTCAGCGGGCTGTTTTCATTATTATAATTTGGATGGGTAATTAAATTTCTTAAAGTAACAATTGACCTTACTTTGTTTGGCACTTCAATTCCAACCAAAGATTTTCCGGGAATTGGAGCCTCAATTCTTATTGGATGAGCCGCCAGTGCCAATGCCAAATTATTTGAAAGAGTTGTAATTTTTGAAAGCTTTACGCCTTCAGCGGGCTTGAAAGCATATTGGGTCACAGTTGGCCCAACATTTATTTCTGCCATTTCAACAAGAATTCCAAAATTTTCCAAAGTGCTTTTAATTATCATTGAATTTTCTTTTATGTTTCCCGAAGTTGGAGCTATTTCATTTTTATTTAACAAGTCCAGCGGGGGTAGAACATAAGCGCTTTTTAATAAACCGGATTCTGGTTTTCTAATTTCTTTTCTTTCTAACTCATCATTTCCTTTTTTAAATAAAGATATTTTTGAAGAAGCAGACGCGGGTTTTTCTTGTTTTTCATTTGCTGTTCCTTTTATTTTTACATCATCATTTTGCCCTCTATTAAGCACATATGACTGCTCTTTTTCTTGTTTTCTTTCTCTTGGAATTTCAGACCATATAAACTGCAAATATATAAATAATCCAATAAGCAAAACAGCTCCAAATATAATATTGGCAACAAGCAAACCAAAAAATCCCACAAATAATTTTGCCAGCAAATAGCCCGTCCATCCGCCGGTCATTTGGGTTAAATCTTTTGCGGCTAAAATTCCCGCCACTCCCACAAGAGAAATTATTATTGCTAAAACCATAGCAAGGCTTCTGCCTTTTTTTCTTGATTTTAAAAATATAAGGCCTGCAACAAATAAAAATAAAGGAATTGTATAAAGCGCCTTGCCAATTAAAAAATTTGAAGCATTAATAAAAAAACGGCCGGCTGCTCCCGCCTTATCAAAAAATGGAAAAGATAAGACAGCAATAAGCGTAAGCAAAAACATTAAAATTGCCTTCATCCAGCGTTTTGTCCAGCTGGTAAAAAGCGGATTTTTTATTTTTTCGTCTTTTCTGTTCCTCCCGTTCCCATTTTTATTTTTCCCGTTATTTTTTCCCCTCGCCATAATTAATTATTTTGTAATTGTGAAATAATTATCAGATTGGTCTGACATAACTATTCTGCCGTTGGTATCTCTGAAAGAAATCATGATCTTAAATTGTTTGCCAGCTAACTGAGTTGTGCCGCACATATCAGAACTGTATTCTGAAGGAACTTTCCAGTTGTATGTTTGGATATCAGATTTTATGCTCGTATTATTAAATTGCGCGATTAAATAAGTACATGGAGCTGTAACCCCTCCCATATTTTCTACTAAAGAAACATATGTATCATAACTCAAACCAGGCGTTGCCCATTCTATAGTATGAGTGCTACCGATTTTTAATGTTTCTCCACCATTTGGAAAGCGAACCTTAATCGTTGTCGGCATATTTAATTCTTCGCAGGGTTCTTCCCATGTACGCAAGCATTTTTGTTTTGCTTCGCACCAGCTATAACCGGCAGATCCAATGCATCCATGGGCATCTCTATCTCCGCCCACAATGTTTTGAGAATTTGGATTTTGGTCATTTGGATTTGTTTCGGGTTTCGGATTTCGTGCTTCGGATTTTTCGGTCAAATATTGATAACCAAAAACTCCGCCAAAGGCAACAACTGCCACGGCAACTATAATTACTATACCAACTAAAGCAGAAATTCCTTTTTCTTTTACCATAAATTTATTTTTAATTTTATAATTTTATATTATTGATGTATTATAGCACTTTGGTTTATCCGTTCAAGTAGCAAAAAAGTTAGGCTTAGCCTAACTTTTTTGCTACTATTTCTTTGGAATAAATCCTGTTCCGACGGGGATGAGTTTTCCAATAATTACGTTTTCTTTGAGGCCTTTTAGTTTGTCTTCTTTACCTTCCAAAGCGGCTTTAATAAGAACCCTTGATGTCTGCTGAAAAGAAGCTGCAGATAAAAAACTCTCTGAATTTAAAGCAACCTCAGAAATTCCCAACAAAATCTGCACTCCAATTGGAGGCTCTTTTTTGAGTTTTTTTAATCTATCAACTTCTTCGTTAAATACCGGCCCTTCAACAACTTCTCCTTTTACCCACTGGCTGTCGCCCTCTTCTCTTATTCTGAAGCGCGAAAACATTTTTTGAATTATAACTTCAATATGCTTGTCGTGGATATCAACGCCCTGCGAGGCATAAATTTTCTGCACCTCTTTCAATATGTATTTTTGGGTGGTTTCCAAACCTGCTGATTTGTATAATTTTTTCAAATCCAAACTTCCTTCGCAAAGAGCCTGATTTTCTTTTACCTCTTGGCCTTCTTTAACCAAAATAACAATTTTTCCCGGAATTTTATATTCCATTACAGTATCTTTCTTTCCGGTTTTTTTATTAGAAGGCTGAATTTTTACAATTCTGTTTTCTTCGTCAACTTTTACAACTTTACCTTCGGTCAAAGACATTGCCGCTTCGCCTTTTGGCGCCCGCGATTCAAAAATTTCTTCAATTCTTGGCAAACCTTGTGTAATATCGCCAGCGCCAACAATTCCTCCCAAGTGGTGAGTTCTTAAAGTTAACTGTGTTCCAGGTTCTCCAATTGCCTGAGCCGCAACAATTCCAACCGCTTCTCCCAGTTTTATTAGTTTATTTCTGCCTAAATCCCAGCCATAACATTTCTGGCAAACTCCCCTTGAATCTTTACAGCTTAATGGCGAGCGCACAACAACTCTTTCAACTCCCTCTTTTGTAATTTCATCTGCTGTTTTCCAATCAATGAGTTCGCCTTTTTTTGCCAAAACTTTTTTATCTTTTAACCCGTTAGAAGTCTGCTTCTCTTGTGTTTTTTCAGAATCCTCATTACTTCTAACGGGTTTTACAACATCTTCAAGGCAGATTCTTCCCACAATTTTGAAAACAAAATTTTCTTCAATTTCGTCTGCATCTTTTTTATAAACTGTAATTCCTGTTTTATCTCCGCAATCTTCTTCCGAAATTATCACGTCATGCGCAACATCAACCAAACGCCTTGTTAAGTAACCTGCTGAAGATGTTCTTAAAGCCGTATCAGCCGTGCCTTTTCTGGCGCCGTGGGTTGAAATAAAATATTCCAGCACATTAAATCCTTCAGCAAATGAGCTCTTTACCGGCAACTCAATAATATCTCCGGCTGGATTGTTCACCAAGCCCTTCATGCCGGCCATCTGAACTGGCTGGGCCCATGTGGCTCTGGCTCCGGCGTTAATAATAGAAAATACAGGGCCGTCTTCTGGCAAAGTGGTTTTTAATAAAGCTTCAATTTTTGTTTTGACTGTCTGCCACACTAAAATTTTCTGGGAAGTTTTTTCGTCGTTCGACAAAAACCCTTTTTCAAAATGGCTGTTAATTTGTTCTACTTCCCTTTCTGCCTCAAAAATTAATTGTGGTTTTTCTTTTGGAACAATCAAGTCGTCCATGCCCCAGCTGATTCCGGACAAAGTGCAATATTCAAATCCCAGAGTTTTTATTTTGTCTACAATTTTTACAGCTTCTTCGTTGGGATATTTTTCAATAATATTTCTGACAAGCTGTTTTAATCCTTTATTATCAACCAATTTGTTCACATAGGGATAATCGTCCGGTAAAACAGAATTTAAAATTAATCTTCCAACGCTTGTTTCAACCATTTCTTTTTCAACAGATTTTGGGTTTGCAACTTTGATTCTTTCGGTCTGAGGTAAAAATCCATATTCAAAAGCTATAATGGCTTCTGAAATTTCAGAAAATATTTTTATATCTTTAGCCACCGGCTCTTTTTCGTTTTTTATTTTTGTCAAGAAATAGCATCCCAAAGCAATGTCGCGAAATGGCCCCATTACCGGCAAACCGGTTGCCGGCCTTAAAAGATTCAATGAAGAAAGCATTATCTCTCTGGCTTCTTTTTGGGCTTCGTCTGATAAAGGCAAATAAACGGCCATTTGGTCGCCATCAAAGTCAGCATTAAACGATTCACAAACCAGCGGGTGAAGTTTTATTGTTTCGCCTTCGGTTAAAATTGGGCGGAACGCCTGTATTCCAAGCCTGTGCAAAGTTGGAGCTCTGTTTAATAAAACTAATTTATCTTTTATAATTTCTTCTAAAATTGCCCAAACTTCAGGAGTTTTTTCATCAATTAAACGGGCGGCTCCCCTAATATTGTAAGCTAATTCTTTGTCTAAAATTCTCTTAATCACAAAGGGTTTGAAAATTTCTAAAGCCAAAGTTTTTGGCAAACCGCACTGTGAAAAATGAAGCTCCGGCCCAACAGCAATAACCGAACGGCCTGAATAATCAACACGTTTTCCCAATAAATTCTGCCTAAACCTTCCCTGTTTTCCGGCCAGCATAGCAGCCAAAGATTTTAACAATCTCTTTCCGCCAGTGGTGGCTGTTGTTGTAACTCCCTTTCTCATTTCATTATCAATTAATGCGTCAACTGCTTCTTGCAACATTCTTTTTTCATTTCTGACAATAACTGCCGGAGCTGAAATTTCTAACAAATATTTTAATCTGTTATTTCTATTTATGACTCTTCTATATAAATCGTTTAAGTCAGAAGAAGCATATCTTCCTCCATCTAACTGGACCATTGGCCTCAAATCTGGAGGCAACACGGGCAATACATCCATAAACATCCACTCTGGTTTTATGGCAGAATTTAACATTCCCTGAAAAAGTTTTAACCTTCTCAAAACTTTTTTCTTTAAAGCCGGCGGAGCTTCTTTAGATTCTTTTACCAATTCTTCTGTTGTTTTTTTCAAATCAATTTTAGAAAATATTTCCCTCACAACTTCAGCCCCTGTTCCAGCTTCAAAAATTTCTCCGTATTTTAAAGACAAAGTATGATAAGCCACTTCAGATAAAATTTTCAAAGGCTTAATATCTAAAACTTCTTCTTTTGCTTTTTCTCTGGCAGATTTTAATTCATTTTTAGCTGCTTCGGTTTTTTCTTTTTTAACCTTTGATTTAAATTCCTGGTCTATTAAATCCAAAATACCGTCTCTGGCCTGTTCGTCAACTTTTGTAATAATATAGTTTGAAAAATAAATAACTTTTTCCAACTGTTGCGAGCTTTTATTTAAAACCAAACCCATTCTTGAAGGGACGCCCCTTAAAAACCAAATATGCGAAACCGGAGCCGCCAATTTAATGTGGCCCATTCTTTCTCTTCTTACCTGAGATTTTGTAACTTCAACCCCGCATCTGTCGCAGACAACTCCTTTGTATCTTATTCTTTTATATTTTCCGCAGGCGCACTCATAATCTTTTTCTGGGCCAAAAATCCGCTCGTCAAAAAGTCCGTCCTTTTCAGGTTTTTGCGTTCTGTAGTTTATGGTTTCAGGCTTTGTTACCTCGCCATGGCTCCAGCTCAAAACATCTTCCGGCGACGCTAATTTTATTCTTATTGATTCTAAGTCTAATACTCGCATTGGTTTTGGTTTTTAATTTTTTAATAATCTTTAATATTTGAACAACTCTATTTATCTTAATAAAGAGATCCTATAACGGCTAAGACTGCTCTCCATAAACCGAATAAAACAATCAGATCAATTATTATTGATATTATTGACATAGCAAAATACATATAACCTTCCCTTTTAAAAAATAAAAAAGACGCTGTTGCAAAAGAAATACTGAAAAACGCTAATATAGCTGCAACAAAAAAACTAGTTATTGAAAATGGTCCTGGCTTTATAAAAAATAAGCTCAAAGCAAATATGACTGCGACAAAAGAAAATATTAAAGATAAAACGCTTAGTTTGATTTTCATATTTTTGTGTTTTACAAATTTAAAACGTTCTACAAATGTAAGATGTTAATAATTTTTGACGAACTCTGCACAAGATGAGATACATAGGTAACACCCCTAAATTAGCAAAATCTGCTAAAATTAGGACAAATGTTTAACTTATTATTTCACATGCAACAAATATTTGTATACAGGGGTGTCTTAGGAATACAG
>Ga0210057_1003179_pt1 | contig 22780 bp, 28 predicted proteins | sample CryGeyCG2114_010_2_FD_183968 | JGI IMG/M metagenome (GOLD analysis project Ga0210057, IMG submission 183968) | Groundwater microbial communities from aquifer - Crystal Geyser CG10_big_fil_rev_8/21/14_0.10 (SPAdes) (version 2) | ecosystem: Environmental > Aquatic > Deep subsurface > Groundwater ...
TTTTTATTTTTTGATTTAATATTCATATCTTATTATTCAGCTTCAACACTAACCTGTCCACTTTTCCATATGATGATCTTTACTCCATTTGCGGTTTCTCCCGCTGACCTAAAGAGTATCACCGCATCAGAAATGAAAGCTTTGGCTGGGTAACTTTCTATATCAGCATATATTTTAGAACGCTTATAAACAACATCGATAGTATCGACACTCCCCACCCCGGGGCAAGAGTCCGGAATTTGCGTTTTTTGATTTACACATATCTGCCATATCCTGTCGGAAGATTCTATATTGAAAGTTTCTACCTCTTCGCCTGTGTTATAGACGCCATTATCATTATCATCTGAAAAGATGCTAATCTGCCCAGGATAATCTATATCAAAATGCACGCCATAGGCAAAATTGCCACCAGTAATACTTTTGTTGCCTATCCCATAAGCTTGCGCCTCTCTGACTATTGAGACTATCTCCTGAGTGACACCCTCAAGCTTTATCCTTTTATTGAAAGTGGAATAATTAGCCAAGATCACAGTCGTCACCATTACCATTATCCCGATAGAGACTATAAGCTCAATGAGAGTGAAGCCATGCTTGTCGGCAGATAAACCTTGCCTACCGGCAGACAAGCCACTATTTGCTTTAGCAAAGTTAAACCTTTTTTTTAATTTTAATAAATTAAGAAGATAGGAAATCATATCTATTACTTAATTTTACCTTAAAAAGAATATAAACTCCAATAATCTCTCACCCAGCAGAAAACCTATAAATGTCCCCAATATAAGAAAGGGGCCGAAGGCTATCTTGCTCTTCAGTCCAAGTTTCTTACTAAAAATAAAGACGAGTCCTACAATAGCCCCTATCCAAAAAGATAGTATAATTGACGCGAGCCCCACCCAAAGACCTAACAGCCACCCTATGCCGATAGCGAGCTTGGCGTCGCCAAAGCCCATCCATTTACCGCCTGAGAAAAACCAAAATGAAGCAAAAAATAAGAAAAAGATGATCCCCGCCAAAAAATCCCATAGGTGAGACCTATGTAATACATAGGTCTCACCTATGGGAAGAAATGATAGAAAGGATAAGGTGATAAAAGCATATACCAGCCCGTCAGGTATGATCTGATGATAAAAGTCATAAACAGCAATCACTATTAACAAACTAAAGATTGTCCAAAAATAGATGGCGAAGAACACCAACTCCCCCTCCACTTGGAGACTAAGTCTCCAAGTGGAGGTATACCAGACGAGGACGAAAATTATTCCCGTTAAGATTTCAACTACGGGATACTGGATAGAAATTTTAGAACCACACTCCCTACACTTTCCACCTTGAAGAAGAAAACTAAATACAGGGACAAGCTCATACCAAGCGAGTGTCTTACCGCAAGAGAAACATTTTGACCTACCTTTAAATACCGACTCGCCTGTATTATAGCGAGCAATGACCACATTTAAGAAACTGCCTATAATCGTGCCAAAAATAAAAACAAAAAAATAAATCAGATTCTCCATAGAAGGTATTTTAACACAAAATCCCGCAGGGTGCGGGATTTTGTGTAGAACTAATAGAAATAATTAATTCATTATGGTTTAAGATCGTAAACTGCTGCGACAGTTCCATCAAAGTCAGTCTTTGCACTTGATGAGGATTCGTCAGGACACTGATTAGTTCCTGAAGAAGCGGTGGCATCAACGTCACTGTCTAAAACAGTATGCCCTGCATCTTCAAGGGTTGTGCCAATGTGGTAACTTGTGCATCCTGTGCCGATTGCCGCATACAGATAGCTTCCGCCCCCAACAGGGTCAGTAGGGATAGTTGCGATATATCCTGGTGTAACTAATGTTGCGACATTAATCACTGATGGATAACCACTATTACTATCGAAATATAGTTCCAAAGCTAATTGTAATTGCTTCATATCAGAAATTCTTTTAGCGTCACGAGACTTTGTTCTTGCGCTATTGAGTGAAGCGAGCACCACAGATGAAAGAATACCGATGATCGCGATAACGACCAAAAGCTCAATCAACGTAAAACCTTTTTTATTATTTTTTAACATATTATTTTTTATTATTTATTAATTTTTTAATTCACTCCGTTAGAAATTTCAGTAATTGATATTTAGGAAAATAATTTAAATATCTGCTGGGATTTCTAATGGCGCTTATCGACCGGTTAAATTATTATTTATATAAAGTATTATAATATATAAAGCTTATAAATACGCGAAAACGGTGTGGATAACTAAAATCCCCTTATATACCTGAAGAAATGTTGTAAATAGGGCCTATAACGGCAATCAGCAAAAATCCGACAAAAATAGCCAAGACGATAATCATCACCGGCTCAATAAGACCGATAAGATTCTCAATAGTATTATCAACTTCTCTTTTATAAAACTTAGCCATAGTTTGCAATATAAAATCAAGTCTTCCGCCCTCCTCCCCCACACGTAACATCTGAGGCACAAGAGCCGGTATCTCCTCATATTGCCTCAATGACTCAGACAAAGAGCTTCCACCCTTTATAGACTCGGCCACATCTAGCAGTATAGAATTATAAACTTTATTCCCTACCACATCAGCCGTTATCTCCACCGCTTTTATCATCGGCACACCCCCTGAAAGAAGCGTCTGCAGGTTGTCAGTCAAACGCGCGACATAAATCTTCTTGTTAATCAAACCCAAAAGAGGTAAGGTGATCATCATTTTAGCGATAAAATATTGACCCTCCTCCGTCCTAAGATAACGCCAAGCTATAATAGATCCTATTATAGTCAGAATAAACATATAGAGAATATATTCTTGGAAAAAATTACCTATACCCATAATAATCCTCGTATAAAGAGGGGCTTCTTTACCAACCTCATCCAGAAGAACTCCTATTTTAGGTATGACAACCGTAAACATAAGAATCATAACTGCAAAAAAAGCAAAGACGACAAAGGCCGGATAGAAAAGCGCCCTTTTGGCCTTTGAAGCGAGCTCGTAAGAACGTTCCAGATAATCAGCCAAGTAGAGGAAAATTTCATCCAGTTTACCCGACTCCTCACCAGACTTGACCATATTCACAAAAAATTTTGAAAAAACTTTCGGATGTTTGGAGAGGGCTGATGACATAGGCGCGCCACCTTGAATATCAGCAACAATCTCCTCAAGTTTTCCTCTTAACAAAGGGCTTGATGTTTCACTCGCTAACAAACGGAAAGAATCAAGAATCGGAACCTTAGCCTCAAAAAGAGTGGAAATCTGCCTTGAAAAAACAACGACGTCTTTCGTCTTAACCCTTTCAAAGATGTTTATATTACGATTAAAAAGAGGTATCGCTTCCTTTTCCGGCTTAATAGAGAGGATAATAAGACCTCTTCTCTGTAGAGAATTAATAGCGATCTCAATAGACGGAGCATCTACACTCCCTGAACTCTTTTTTCCTTCCTTATTAGTAGTCTCATAAACGTAAAGCATATCAATATAATTACAATTACATCAGACCCTCAAGTCCGTTTGGATTCAATGAATAAGCGTAAGCACTCTCTGTGGTTATCTCACCTTGCCTTAAGAGAGATGCGAGAGACCTGTTTAAACTCATCATCCCCTCTTCAAAACCGGTTTCTATCACCATGTCAATCTCATGTGTCCTATTCTCACGGATCAGGTTCCTGACGGCATTGTTTGATATCAAAAGCTCATAAGCCGGTATAAGCCCCCCCGAAACTCTGGGGATAAGTCTCTGAGAAAATATACCCAAGAGTGCCCCTGAAAGCTGTAGAGATATCTGCCCTTGCTGGTCAGATGGGAATGAATCTATAATACGATCGATTGTCTGAGAGGCATTATTAGTATGAAGAGACGAAAGGATAAGGTGTCCGGTCTCAGCAGCAGTCACGGCCGTACTTATAGTCTCACGGTCTCTCATCTCGCCGATCATACCTACATTAATATCTTGGCGAAACATAGAACGTAACGCTGTCTTGAAGTCATGGGTGTCGCTTCTTACCTCCCTCTGGTCTATGATGGACTTGTCTTGAGTAAAAATATATTCTATAGGATCCTCAACTGTGATAATATGCTCTGCCCTTTCATGATTTATACGGTCAATCATTGCAGCAAGGGTAGTAGACTTACCATGACCAACAGGACCAACAACAAGGAAGAACCCTTGCTCTTTTCTTGTAAAATCATTTAATTCATCAGGAAGGCCGAGCTCAGCGAAGCTTTTTATATTTGCCGGTATGAGTCTTAATGCGACACCTAAGAATCCTCTCTGGAAAAAAGCATTCCCCCTGAAACGCACTTTATCCTCAAAAGAGAAAGAAAAATCAACATCTTTATCTCTCATGAGAAGCTCTTTATCTTCATCAGATATCATACTTAAGACGAGGCCTTTAGTATCCTCCGGAGTAAGAAGGGGTTTCTTTATTAACGGAACTAACGCTCCGGAGATACGAAGAGTAGGATGTCGTCCGACAGCAAGATGAAGGTCAGAAGCGCCTTCTTTAGCAACTATTAAGACTAAATCGTTTAATTCTTTTTTATAATCAATCATTTTTTATTTTTAACTTTGCTGTGCGGAGGAGTCTTTACTACCTGAAGCAAGGTTATCTTTCTTTTTTGATAATAAATCTTCCACTTTCTTGGCTATCTCACTCGGTGTGAAATATGCCTTTACCACATAATCATCAACTTTTAAATCAAGTCCTTTTTGGACATCTTCTTTCTGCCCAAGGTTCGTGAGGATAACTATCAGAGATCCGGAAAGGAGCTTCTCATCTCTTATTCTCTTCAGAAGCTCAAATCCGTCCATCTTTGGCATCACAATATCAAGAAGCATTATGTCAGGAGAAAATCCCTGCTTTATTTTGTCTAAAGCTTCCAAGCCACTCATTGCAATCTCAACCTTATATCCTTTCTCTCTAAACTTCACTGAATACACGTCTAAGATAAACTCATCATCGTCTACTATAAAAACTGAAGGTTGTTTTTCTGCCATATTAAAATTATACCTTATATATCTCTTCAAATCCAATAGTCCCGTTAAAAACTTTAAGAACGGCGTCTTCTCTCATCGTAAGCATACCGCCCTTGCGCGCTTTTACCATGATTTCATTTTCAACAGGATTATTAACAATAGCTTCTTCTATCTCTTTAGTTTTTTCAAACATTTCAAAAACAGCGGCCCTGCCCCTTGTTCCCCTTGGGCAAGAGGAAGAAGGCAACGCTTGATAAATCTTATCAGGAAACTTTATAGCACTTCTCGCTTCAGGAGAGATCCCTTCTAACTCTTTTTCTAATTTCTCTCTTAAAGAATCTGTCATTGGCATCTCTTTCTTAGACTCGGGGCAGAGTGTCTGGACAAGCCTTTGACCTATGGCAAGGACCAAGGTAGGAGCAAGAAGATAAGGATCAACCCCCATATCAACCAGACGAGGTATGACGCCTACTGCACTGTTAGTATGAAGTGTAGAAAGAACAAGGTGTCCGGTAAGCGCTGCCTGAATGGCGAGTTGGGCCGTTTCTTTATCTCTAATCTCACCAACCATTATAATGTCCGGGTCTTGTCTTAATACAGAACGAAGTCCATTAGCGAAAGTATAACCGATTTCAGGTCTGACTTGAGACTGACTTATCCCTTCCACGTTATACTCCACAGGATCTTCAAGAGAAATTATATTATTTTTTTCTCTATCCAACGACTGAAGCATTGCATACAGGGTAGTCGTTTTACCGGACCCTGTTGGACCTGTTAACAAGATCATCCCATACGGGCTTCTAATGGCCTTTTTGACAATCTCAAGGTTTCTACCCGACAACCCAACATCCTCAAGGGATTTAACACCTTTGTCACGATCAAGAATACGAAGCACCACCTTCTCGCCAAAAAAAGCCGGAAAAGTAGACACACGAAAATCAACTTGCCTGCCCTCCATCTTCACAGAAAAACGTCCGTCTTGCGGTTTTCTCTTTTCGTCAATCTTAAGATTTGACAAAATTTTAATCCTGGCAACGATAGAGTCGTGAACATTTGCCGGTAATAAAAGACTGGTATATAAGACACCGTCCTCACGGAAACGGACTTTCAATTTATCGGCCCATGGCTCAATATGAATGTCTGAAGCGTTTCCTTCTGTGGCATGACGGAGTATAACCGCCACCATTTTTGTAATAGGGGCGTCTTCTACTAAAGCCTTTTTAGCTAATCCACCGGATTCATCGACTATATTACCCAGTAAAGGATCTATTTCAATCTCCCCGAGCACTTTTGTAACTTCACCCCTCAGTCCCTTATAGGCATCAAGCACCATCTCAAAATCAGACTGAGAGACAAGAAAGACTTTAAATGACAAATTAAGTTTAGAAACGATAAATTGCAACGCCTCCCGAGCATCAATATCTTGAGGGTCAATCATCCCCACCTCCAACACACCGTCATTCACCTCTATCGGCACCATTTTATATTGCCTAGCTGTTTCTTCTGGAATAATTTTTAATATATCAAAAGATAGTAGCGTCTTATCTACTTCCTTTACAGGAGCTCCGATATCCTGCCCCTTGGCAGATACTATATCCTCCTCACTTACACCCTTAACGACAAGAGCTTGTTCCAGACTAAGGCCACTTTTTTCCATCTCAGTATAGACACTGGAAAGGTCGTCTTGGCTTATAGTGTTATTTTTTATTAATACATCGACAAAACTCATATTTAAATAAATAGATCAAAAAAATGAATAAAAAATATTCGCAATTTATATTCCAATCTCCCTAAAAGGATTCAAGCGCCCTTTTTCTTCAAATGGAAGTTCTTGAGAAAAATCAACTAACCCTTGAAACACATCTTGCTTGAAAAAATCAATATCAAGTTTGACAGAATTGAGCACATTAAGTGTCTTTAGGATATCTTGACCAGATTGAGTGAGTCCAAGATTTTGCCCTGCCGGCAATAATTGGTTGATGTCGGAGGTGAGTAATTGAGTATCAATAGTTTTATTACCAAGACTGTAGAAATAATACAAAACACCAACAATAATTATTACAATTATAAGTATTAGAGATAATGTTTTTTTTTGATTTTTTATAACCATAATTTAAATTAATTTATTTTTTAGAATAAGTTTTTATCTTCATACTATAATTATACCAATCACCCTCTTCGGACACAAACGAAAGATTCTCCACTTCCATAATTCTTAAATTCTTCTCAATATCGCTTATAAAAGACAGCAACGGTCTATAAGCACCGCTAAAAGAAATATTTATATAAACAGCATCAAAAACATCATTCTTTACTTCTGATTTATTGTTATTTTTATCATTTACGCTTGAGACTTCTACTTGAATGTCTTTAACAGAAAAACCGTGTTTCTTTATAAGGCTTTCTATTTCTACTACAATCTTCATCTTATCAACACTGGAAGGAACAAGCCTGTCAAGTCTTATCAAGTCACTATCTGATATTTCATTATAGTCTTTTATAAGATTATCTCTGGTAGCTAAAAGTTCTTTAGAATTAGCGAGGGCTGTATTAAAATCTTTTTTCTGCAACATAAGCCCTTTTACATCTTCCCAATTATGTTTCGCTGGTCCAAGGAAAATAACTATTGCTGTCCCTAAAAAAAGTATTGAAAAAATGATTTTTATCATATTATTTATTATTTGGTGAAAGATAAGAAAAAAACGAAGGACTAAATGTTATCAAGGCTTCAAAAGAGACGACGCCACCTTCTCCTAAGGTAAGACCGGACACATCCACATCTTCAACATTAGAATCTTCTTTATAAGATTTTGCCTGATTTGCAACAGAAGTATAATTTCTAGCTATTCCACCAAGACGAACCTCTTCACTCCCCGAATAGTCAAAAGAAGTAAGCGCTACATTCTTCAGTGTATTCTTTTCCAAAAAAACAAAGAGCCCCCCCAAGTAACCGTGTTCGTTAATAAGCTTCTTACCAAGCTCAATCTTAGAAGAAACTGTGTTGAGCTCAGAAATAAAAGGATCGTCAAAAGAACTCTTAGTCCTCTCTAGTGATTGCTCTAAAGTTTTAACTTGTTTTGTAATAAGATTTTTATATAAGAAAGTTCCGCCAAAAGCTAGCAATGAAATAGCGAGCATTATTCCGGAAAAAAGAATTATCAACCCGGGTCCTTGACCTTGATAAGCTACTTTTCTATTTTCTTTTTGGGGAATAAAAGATATTTTTTCCATACTATATATATTATATTATTCTTCAAATCCACGCAAAGCAAGACCGACAGAAACACCGAAACTTGGACCGGTTTTTATAAGCGCGGGCTCTAAAAAGACAGGGAATTCAGTCCTGGCAAACGGATTAGCATTACTCGTTTCAATTCCAAAGTTATTAACAACTTCGTCTGTTAAACCCTCCAAGAGCGCTCCGCCACCTGATAATACGATGCGACTTACCACTCTTTTATATTTCTTTTGGTAATCTAATATCGCCCTATTAGCTTCAGAAAAAATATATTGGAGTATCGGCTTCATTACATCAACAAATTCTTTATGTTCCGGCTTTGATGAAAGACCTACCTCCTTCTTCATATCTTCAGCTCTATCAAATTCAATATTAAGTGAATGAGAGATAGCCAAAGTCAGATCTTGGGATCCTTTGTTTATAGTATGCACCATACGAACCATTCCATGATCCACTACGGCAATCTTTGTTGTTGAAGCACCAAAATCAACAACAAGAATAGGCGCTATTTCCCTACTCAATGAAGAATGCACTGCGCTAAAAATCTCAATCTCAAAACTCTCAAGCTCAATACCAAGCTTTGCTATCATCCTTTTATATTGATCAACGGTATCCTTATGAATGGCAACAAGTAAGACACTCATCATTTGATCCTTCTTCACATTTTCATCGTCAGATTCATTTACCTCTTCATTATTATCAGGTAAGATCTTCCAATCAAAGACCGTCTCAGAAATAGGCACGGGAATGTATCTCCTTGCTTCAAGTTTAATAACTTCTTCCATATTCTTACCTTCAACCATAGGTAAAGATATAGTTGTGACAAAACTCGCTTTAAGCGGTATTGCGACGGTTGCTCTTTTTGTTTTAACATTTGACTCTTTCAATAAGTCAGCTACTGCTTCAATCATTTTTTCTTCAGACAACATAACTGATTGGCCGACCTTTTTGTCGGCATAAGGACCGATAGATAATTCGCCGTAAGTTTGAAGTATGGCTCGCTCTTTGTCTTTCTTTATCTGGACAACTTTAAAAGAGGACGACCCAAGGTCAAGACCCAACACGCCTTGGTCTTTTCCGCCAAGCCAACCAGAAATTGATGCTAAACTATTATTTAAAGAAAATGCCATTAAGTTTTATAAATATGATTTATATTATAACATATAAATATATCTATGAAACGACTTATCCCCAACTACATACGGAAAATAGACTATCGGTCAATAATACGCCAAATGACAAAAATATTATTAGACTTCTTTTTTCCTCAAAAATGCCTTAGATGTGAAAAAGGCGGGGCACTTATCTGTAAGGAATGCTTAGATATAATGCCGGAGACAGAAAACACAGCCGAAAATATTCATAATCCATACGCAATACCGACAATAGTGGCGTCTTGTTATAAAAATGAAATAATAAAGAAAGCAATCTGGCTCTTAAAATATAAAAAAATTAAGACAATAGCAGGACCACTCTCGGAATTACTTTTCAACAGATGTATTGAAGATTTATCAGAGATAAATACTTTCTACCACATAAAAGAATGTTTAGTTATACCTATACCCGTCTCAAAAATAAAGTTAAGAGAACGAGGATTTAATCAAGCGGAACTTATCGCGATTAATCTTACAGAAACTTTAGCAAGTAATATGCCGACGATAAATTTTTCATTTGAAAAAAATATTCTTAAAAAAATCAGAGAAACTTCTTCTCAAGTCTTAATGAAAGATAAGGCAAAACGGCTTAAAAATTTAAAAGGCTCTTTCAAGGCAGAACACCCTGAAAAAGTGAAAGGGAGAAATATAATCTTAATAGACGATGTCTCCACTACCGGCGCCACTATCTATGAAGCATCTTCTGTCCTCAAAAAAGCCGGTGCCAGACTAATAATCCCCATTGTCGTGGCAAGATGATAAGTCTGGAAAAAATAGGATAAATATGATACTCTTTTTTAGATAAAAGGAGTAATGACAATACGAAGCATATTGGCTAAATCCTGTTTATAGGATCGCCTAAACAAATATATTTGTATTTGTTTTAAGGAGAGGTGGCTGAGTGGCTGAAAGCACCACACTGCTAACGTGGCAGGGGCGTTAAACCCCCTCGAGGGTTCAAATCCCTCCCTCTCCGCAGACAAAGACGCAGATGCGAAGCATCGAGGATATTGGCTTGCGAGAGAAGGGAGGGATTTGAACCGAGCCGGTGCGAAGCCAGATTTTGAAGAATGAAAAATCTGAGCCGGCGAGTGGGGGTCGAGCGAGTGAGGTTTTTGTGAGTTTGAAAAACGAAACAAAAATCCACGAGAGTGACCAAATCCCTCATCCTCCGCAATTATCCGCGAAAACGCGTAGCGTTTGAGTGGTAATAATTGCGCGAGGTGAGGGGTGCGTTTTGCTTCTGTTTATTTTTCTATTGTGGTATATTTATAATATGCTAATTAAAATATTTTTATCTGTACTTATAACTATACTATCTTTTTGTGTTGTTTATATTATTATAATAGCTGGAGGAAAAATTATAATCACACTACCATTAGTTTTAGTCACTTTGTTATCTGCGGTTTTTGTTATATATAAAATTACTTCAAATAAGACCGTCTCTAATAGTGATAAAAACTTAGAAAAAAAGGTAGACACAGAAGAGGTTAAGAAAGAAAGCTTAAAGCCGTCTCTGTTAATCATGACATCGTTCATACTTTTAAGTGTTGGTTTAGGCGTCTTTGGTGCGAGTGATGTTGCCTCCTGGTTGAGTCCAATCATATTAAGTTTATCTAGCGTTTTTATGTGGAATTTTAGATTTGCAAAGATCTTAGAAACCCCAATTCTGTTTAATATAATCGTGAGTATATTTTTAGTATTCGCTTCCCTTATATTAGGAGTTTTGCTAGCTATGATGTTTTCAGGGGTGGGCTTCTATTAATTATTGATTAATATTTTTTCATCCTAAAATTCATAAAACATCCACGCTTCATATGGGGGGGTACCCATTCAGTAGAATGGGTCGTGTGAGCAGGACCGAGAAATTTTTTGAAGCGACGGCGACAAAAAATGTTCTTGGTCAAACATCCCTCCCTCTCCGCCAAAATTGAAAATCGAAACCGAAAGCCGAAACGAGGTCCCGTTGAAAAAAGGTAGTTAGAGGCAAAACAAAAATATATAATGAAAAACATGAGAGAAATAATTAATTTTGATTTTAATAAAAGACAAAGTAAAGACGGAGAAAAAACTCCCGCTCAGGAGGAAGCCACCAATGTCATTGATTTTAAAGAACACTCGGAAAAAAAGAAGGAATCAATGCAGTTGAAAGAAGGACTAGAAAATATAATAAAAGAAAGCAGTAAAAATGAAGACGGGACCTACGCGATCAAATTTGATTTAAAACTAAAAAATAATAAAAGAGAAATATTAACCGATTATTTAATATCTAAAGGGATTCACTTCTACTCAGTAGATAATAAAATGGGTCCAACTGAAAGTGATGTTGGACTTGATCTGGATATAGACGAAGATGAGATTCAAAATCTCTTAGAATTCTTCAAAGAAAAAGATATAGAATACACTCATATCAAATAAATTTCTTTCTTAAGCTCGATCCACCCAACCCCAAGAAATAATTACAACCCTTACTAAATGTAATGACGCCTTATTTTTTATCCTTTTGAAGTTTGATTATAAATAAACGAGTGGCTGAATATAAAATTTCTGGTTTCCTGCTTGCAAGGAGAAATTTTAATGAAGTAAAACGAGTATTATTTATTCAAACTGAGAACTTATAAAAAATAAGGTGTTATTACATTTACCTAAGATGAGAATAGATGTAAATGTTGTGAAATTGGCGTTTTACCAAAGGTTGCAACTATTTCTTGAATGTAGCTCACAAAAGTTTGACATCTTCCTAAAATAGTGATATAATACTATGATATATGAAAGACCAGCTCCTCCCTATTTTAATAATTGCTGTTTTCCTTGGCGGGGCCCTGTTTATATTTGTTTCTAATGAAAATAGGGCGCAAGCGCCAAGCATAAGCTCCCCTAATATACCTTCTTCATCTATGCAGGCTTCTGTCTTGGACATAAGTAAAGCGACCACTACTCCGAGAAATTAAGATATAATAAAATCTTCTTAGTCACCGCTCTTTAGATAGGATCTTATATTGTCAGCCAAAATCTGCATGATTTCTTTAAATTTCTTTTCATCCGGCTCAAGCAGGGTCATGCGGAAACCAAAGAGGCCGGAGTTAAAACCAGAGAGAGGGACAACACAGATACCAGTCGCACCCATCAGGTAATAAGCAAATCTTTTGTCAGGTAACACACCTTTCGTTATCTCTTCTATCAAGGCACTGGCACTGTCATTTTCTATCTTTAACTTTTGACTGTCATTTAATACTCCGTCTTTAAAGACTACCGACACATAGAAAGCACCTTGCGGTTTAGGAGCTATTATCCCCGGGACACTACTTAAAATATCGTAAGCCATGCCTGCTCGCTTGCGATATTCATTATTCCTCCCTCTTAGATGTTCTTTATAACGAGGGTCAGACATCACCTTCGGGATAACGAGTTGAGGAAGAGTGGTGGAACATACCTCAAGCATCTTGGCATCAACAATGGTCTTCACATACCTTGAGAAAAGCGGGTCTTTCTCCTTATTATACACTTCTATCCAACCACACCTTGAGCCCGGCCAGGGAAATTCTTTAGATATCCCCTTCATCGCTATCCCAGGCACACCGTTTATAACCTCAGCCAGAGAAACAGTCTCCTCATCACCGTATGAAATATTAGAATATATCTCATCAGATATTATAAAGAGGTCATGTTCTTCGGCTATCTTCACTATCTCTTCAATAACTCTCCGCGGATAAACCATACCGGTAGGATTGTCCGGATTTATAATGAGGATGCCGGCAATTGATGGATTGTAGTGAACCTTGTTTCGCAAGTCCTCTATGTCTGGCAACCAGTTTCTATTAGGCAAAAGATTGTAAGTAACATGAGGTGAACCGGCGTGGGCCGCCTCCGCTGAAGAGTGAGTAGAATAAGCTGGCGAGGGGCCTATGATCCGAGCCTCCCTGTTAAGATAAGTATAAATCTTAGAGATAGCGTCTCCCAAGCCGTTGAAAAAAATTATATCTTCTGGCGTAATCTTGGCTCTTTTTTCCAGATTGCATTTGTCAGCAAGAAACTCGCGAGTAGCAAGCAGGCCTTTGGTCGGACAATAGGCGAAACTTTTGTCATTCTCTATTTCTGTTTTAATAATCTCCTTAATCCAAGAAGGGATCTTCTCTCCTTTAGTGACAGGGTCACCTATATTCTCCCATAAAATTTTTATCCCGAGCTTCTCAATCTTCTCCGCCACAGCAACAATCCCCCTTATCTCATAAGTTAATTCTTCCGCTCCGGAGTGGACAATATTGGTTCGCATCTTACTATATTAGCATAATGTTGAATTTTTTCCATTTTCGTATTATCATTCACCATATGGAGACATTTATCGTAAACAATCCATGGATATTAGCAGTTATCATGCTTTGGGTATTGCCATGGAAAGGTATTTCCCTTTGGAAGTCAGCCCGACTTGGGCACAAATGGTGGTTCATTGTTCTTCTTCTGATAAATACCTTAGCGATATTGGATATAATCTACATATTCGCTGTTGCCAGAAAAGCTGAGAGGAGGCAGGGATCAAATCAATAATATCCATTTTGTGATATAAGCTTAATTTCAAAGCTAATCAGTCTTAAATTGAAAATAAATAAAATCTCACACTTTTTCGTGAGATTTGAAAGTAATAGTTAAAAAAAATATGGAGGGGTCGGATAATGGCTATTCCACCAGTCTTGAAAACTGGCGTCCGCAAGGACTTGTGGGTTCGAGTCCCACCCCCTCCGCCAAAATAATAAACGGCTCAACCTGACTTGGAGGGTTGAGCCGTTTATTATTTTGGCGGTGTGTATTAACTTTTGCGCGAACCCACTTCATACGCTCCGATTGCGTGGTGAGGTGAATATCTTTCCGCTTCGCAAGACCTTTTGAGCTTTTTTGTGAGCGAAGCGAAACAAAAGAGCCAAAAGGTGTACAGTTTCTGTAAGAAAAGTCGCTTAAAAAATGAAAGGAAATTTTTGGTTTTGCTTCGTCGCTTCCACACTTGAATTATAATACAAGATTGTTTGAAAGTACAATATCTCGTATTCTATAATTATGTTGATAAGCCAGAAACTAGGAGAAAACATCAAGAAAATACGAACTCGTAAGGGAATGTCGCAGGGCGACATTTGCCGAGCTCTTGATATGGATAGAGGTTATATGAGTGCAATTGAAAATGGAAAGAAAAATATCACAATTTCGCAGTTAGAACGATTAGCACAGGCGCTTGGAGTTTCAGTGGATAAAATGTTAAAATAAATCTATAACTTATAAAAAACCACAAAAACTAAATCAAGGCGATACTGTAGCGATTGTGTCTCCTTCTTGGGGCGGACCAAGCATATTCCCGCATGTTTATGAAAACGGACTAAAAATTTTGAATGAATGGGGTTTGAAAGTAAAAGAATACCCAACAGCAAGGGCTGATGCTAGTTTTCTCAGTCGAGATCATCGCGCTCGCGCAAAAGACATCAACGATGCTTTTGCTGACAAAGAAGTCAAAGCAATATTTGCGTCAATCGGTGGCGATGATTCTGTTAGACTTCTTCCTTTTTTAGATAAAAAAATTATTGCGGAAAATCCAAAAATAATTATGGGTTATTCCGACATAACCACACTTCTCGTTTTTGGTAATTTGCAAGGATTCGTAACTTTTTACGGCCCCGCTATTATGGCTGGACTTTCGCAGATAGAAAATTTACCCAAAAGTTTCAAGTCACATGTATATGAAATGCTTTTTGAGCCGAAACAAAGTTATGAATATCAATCTTATGGGCAGTATTGTGAGGGTTATCTTGATTGGTCAAAACCAGAAAATGTCGGAAAGATTAAAGAATTAAAAACAGATACTGGCTGGAGATTTCTTCAGGGTAGCGGAAAAGTCGAGGGTGAACTTTTTGGAGGTTGTATTGAAGTGCTTGAGTTTTTGAAAGGCACTGACTTTTGGCCGATTAAAGAATTTTGGAGTGGAAAAATTCTTTTCTTTGAAACTTCCGAGGAAAAGCCACCGATTGACCATGTAAAATGGATGTTGAGAAATTATGGTACACAAGATGTTTTTGAAAAAATCTCGGCAGTTATTTTCGGGAGGGCACGAGATTATTCACCAGAGGAAAAAGATGCTCTTGATAACGCTATTAAAAGCATAATCGCCGAAGAGTTTGAAAAACCTGATTTGCCGATTGTTACCAATATGGATTTTGGTCACACCGACCCACAATTTATTTTGCCGTTAGGTGTAAAAGCAGAATTAGATTTTCAAAATAAAAAGTTTAGACTTGTAGAGTCTTGGCTTGAATAATTATGGAAATTTCTCAATCATTACAAACTGCAAAGCAACTTCTCGGAAAAGAAGTTGAGGTCACAATGGATCGCCCTCTCGGCTCTAAACACCCAAAACACGATTTTGTGTACGAAGCCAATTATGGCTTTATCGAAGGAATAAAAGCGCCAGACGGTGAAGATTTAGACTCATATTTTTTCCATAATCAAAGAATAACAAAAGTTTGCATAACATACACCTATATTGTTACAATATAGGTGTATAGTTTGTATAAAAACCAGTTGTGCGAAATTTAAAATTTGCCTTTTAGTCGAAAGGGCAAGAAAAACTTTATAAACATTAATGACAATTATAAATTTATGAGTTGGAAAAATTTACCTTATTGGTTAAAAGGAGGATTAATTGGATTAGCTATTGCAATAATATTAATTTTCTTTTTATCCCCTTTAATTGCTTGGTTCCCTTGGTTAATTCCACTTATATTAATTATGACCCCTATTTCTGGGGCTATGATTTATTTTAGTTTAGGAAAAATTACGAGTTTAAGAAAAATTAGCTTTGGCTATAGTCTTCTTTTTGGAATATCTTTTGTCCCAATTGTTTATTTTGCAATAGTAGCAGATCTTGGTGAAATGGGGTCTGAAAAGTTGATAGAGGCACTTACGGTACATAGTTATTGGGTTGATATTTCATCAAGCTATATTTCTGCATTAATTGCGCATGGTTATTGGAGGAGTTATCTTACTACAATAATAATTGTAACTATAATTGGTTTGATTATAGGAAAAATAGAATCTAAAAAAATCGAATAAATTTTTCTTGTCCTTCTATTATTTAGATATTTAGACGGCAAATTCTCAACTCAAGGGGACGCTACGCTTTCTTTTGCCCTTTTATCTGATATAATTACATTAAGGTAGAGTAAAAGGACCCTCGCCTAACAACGCGATAAGCGGAAAAACTCTCAGCTCGAGTTTTTCGCAAATTTTATTTCTCCGCCAGTTGACGGATCAATAAAACTTCGCTTATCGGTGAACGTTATGTGTAATCAGATTTAACGATTTCAAACGATAAATTTAAATAATTTCATACTAAGAATAATTATATGAAGAAAAAAATTATCATTTCCACAGTATCAGGATTATTAATAACCATAATTGTCAGCTTAATACCATTTAGATTTTATAACACGGAAATTGGATCATACTATTCCAAAGGTTTTCCTTTAAAAACATATCAAATGTTTGGTGATGCTGGAATTTTAAATAATTACGCATATCTTGGAAATTTCATTATATGGTCAATAATATTTTTTTTAATCCTTATAGCAATCGCTAAAATTAGAAATCGTTAAATCTGACTTCTCCGCTTCGCTCTGACCATGCTGCGCTTGAGCTCCATTTCATTCCGCTCAGGACACATAACAAGGGATAAAAGAAGTTTTTCTTAGCTACGCTTCAGAAAAACTTCTTTTATCCCTGATGTTATCGGAAATAATTTAATAATTTTTTAAAGATGATTATTTTTATCAATGGCTCGATAAATGCGGGAAAATCGACAATAGCCAAAATACTTGCAAGTAAAATCGCCAACACAGCAAATGTTGAAATTGATAGATTGCGCGAATATATTAATTGGCTAGAAATTGACAAAGCAGTTCCAATTAACTTAGAAAATGCTGTGTTGGTTATCAATAATTTTGCCAAACATGGATACAATGTTGTGGTTCCCTATCCGCTATCTCAAAAGAATTATGAGTATCTAAAAAAGGAGCTTCGTGATAATGAGCTGTATTTTTTTACTTTATCGCCAGATATCAAGAAAGCTCAAAATGATACTAACGATAGAAAATTGACAAAATGGGAACGTGGTCGTATCCAGCATCATTATGATATTGGAATCTCAAACCCTACTTTTGGCAAAATTATTGATAACACTAACCAAACACCGGAAGAAACAGCAAGAGAAATTCTCTCGCTTTTACCAAAAAATTATTAAATTACATCACATAACACGGCATATCTGGTTACGGCTTTCTACAAAAGCCTCCACCCATATTTGACTCCGCTACGCTACGGCAAACATCAGATATGCCGATACGTTATATGAAATAGCTAGAAATTTCTGGCTACATCACATAACAGCGTGTATGAGGTTTAAGAAAAGAGCGTTAATAATTTTTAAAGGTTGCACTTTTTTCTTTTACCCAAATTTCGCACACTTTGATTGATAAAAGTAAGGATGTGTGCGAAACTTCTCATACACGCGAACGTTAGACGAAATTGCCGTGTGAATTATTTTTTTATCAATTTTTTATGCTAAGAAAAATCATAGTTATAGGAACTTTACACGCTGGCATAACGCCGAACAATGAACTTAAAGAAGTTATTGAAAGTTTTGAGCCAGACCAACTTTTAGTTGAAATAGCCAACGATAATATCGTTAAAAACAATTTAAGTTCATACCCTCCCGAAATGATATTTGCGTTTGAGTGGGCTAAAAGCAATAATGTTAAAGTTGCTGGTTTCGATTCTAAAATAGATGTTTTTCGAGGGGGCGTTATGCCTAAGGATAATCAAGCTATGATTGAGAAACAAAAAAAATTGATAAAAAAATTATCATGGAAGGACTTTAATAAAATCGAAAATGAAAAATTGCTAGATGTTGATGGTCTGGACGAGCTTATTGACCAGGATAAGGAGAGTGTGCGCGAGAATGATATGCTTAAAAACATTGAAGCGAATATTATCGAAAGTGGTACTATTGTAGTTATTACTGGAACGGCGCACCTCAATTTCTTTGAGCGAAATATCAAGGACGCAATTTTTCCTTTTCGAAATTCACACGGCAAACATCGTCTAACACTCGATATCCGCAAGGGCTAAAGTCACATTTCAATTCACTTCGTTTCATTGAAACGTTGGATATTGAGAAACGTTAAGTGAAATTTGAATTTTGGCCTTAAAAATTTATATAAGGAAAGCTCTTTTTAGTTTTTGGCGAAAAAAAGGACCCGCCCGATGTTTTGGGAGAGTCGCAAAATGGTGGCGAACCGGCAAATTATTCTACTGTGTGGTCGGTCATGAAAGTAGGCAAGGCATCTTTTCTTATCATTGCTTCGGCGCTAACCCCTGTTTTGGGGTCAACTACTGTCACAGTGATATGAGCTACTGACGCATTCTTGAAAATTACCTTTCGTGGGTTAATGTTGTTGTCTGTGTGGTTATCGCCGTATTCAAGGTTACAAGGAACTACTACCGATTCATACATAATATGTATCCTCCTTAATTGGGTTATTGCCCATCCTGTCTGAAAGTAGTTTAGCTAAAACAACTAAAAAGTCAATAATGTGTGCGGTTAACCTTATGAGGTGACATTCTGATATGATTGGGGTGACAAAGGTTAATTATCAGAATTCATAAGGGCTAAGCCCAAAAACACATTATGGCGAATAAGAATCAAGCACCGGCATATCCGGTCAAAATCAGGCAGAAGTGGTATTTCTTAGTAGAGAAAGCAAACAAGACGGTCGATGAGGTTTGTGATCTGTACGCAATTTCTCGCAAGACATATTATAAATGGCGAGAAAAGGATTGTGGTTCTCGCGCGTATCAACCGAAAAAAGAGCATCCTGGAACCAAGATTAAAGGTGAGATTAAAATATTCATCTGCGCCGAAAAAGCGAGAATTAATTATGGTCCGTTAAAGATGAAATTACTAATCAAAAGAAGATTTGATGTGGATATTTCCACCACAGCAATTTACAAATTCTACAAGAAAAAGGGTTTGATTTTCCGTCCCCAAAAGAAACTGGCTTGGTATACTCCACTCAAAGAGGTGGTATTGCCCAAAACACCAGGCGAAGTGGTACAGATGGATGCTAAGTATGTCTGGGAAGACAATATACGTAAATACCAGAGGACATTCATTGATATTTACACTGGTCTGCAATTTGCCACCATTACTCTTGGTATGACAGCCGAAGAAACCATCAATTCATATCTCCAAGCGGAGAAATATTTCCCATTTAAAATACTCGGGGTGCAGAGCGACAACGGTAGCGAGAATCGTGGAGACTTTCATAAATATTTAGTGGAGAAAGGAATTGCTCATTACTTCATTCCAAAGTCATCACCAACTTGGGATGGAGCGGTCGAACGAGCTCATGGTGTGATTGATCAGGAATATTATTTGAACCCGAGAAAGACTTGGAAAAGTCTCGCTGAATATTTACAGTTTTACAATTATGAAAGAATACATTTGGGAAAATATTTGAATGGAATGATTCCGATGGAAAAATGGCAGAAATACTTATCAACAGTGTCACCCTTGAAGGTTAACTAAACATAATGGCAAGGAAAACTAAAAAGAGCTATTTCAAGAATACACTCGCCAAAATAAATACCAACGGCTAAATAGTATTTAGCCGTTGGTATGTTCAGCATTGGGTAAATGGGGACAGTCACGATTGTTTTCATGGGTCGTTCACCGCGATTATTCTCGGTGCGATAGGGGTCAGGAACGCAGTGCCAAACCTCATCTCTACACTCTAATACAAGAGAGGATTCTCTCATACTGGGTCTGGGGAGGAATGCGGGCGGGTTTCGCTTCCAATTCTTTCGGAAAAAATCTGGCGGCTATCACTTGAGAAAATCCATAAGTTTTGCTATGCTTGTTTTGTGAGTAAAGAAAGTAATGACTCATATTTCTATACTATCAAAAGTAACATACTATGGTAACTATCTCACAGAACATTAAACGAATACGAGCAAAACAAGGATTGACGCAGGATGACTTGGCAAAGAAAGCCAATATCAAATACTCTACCCTTACCAAAATTGAAGGTGGTGTCGTCACCAAACCAAGCGTCCAGACAATACAAAAAATCGCCCAGTCGTTAGGCGTCCTAATGGAGGAATTAGTGAAATGATTTTTTATTATCCCCATCTTAAATAGCTATATAATTATGAGTGAAGAATTTCCACAACCGCAAGTCGACATCCCAATTCCGAAGCTCCCTATCAAACGATTTATCATCTCTTTTCTCGGAATACTTGCAGTGGGTTTTGTGGGAGCTGTTTTTTTATCGAATGTATCAAAAAATACATCCGAGCCATCGCAGCAAACTATACAGGAGAATACGGTAACCCCCGAAGAGCTTGGATATACCCTGAGAGCAGACTTTGAAGAGGGGGTATTCCCAGATGCCTGGAAAGGGAGTTACGAGATTGTAAATCTTGAGCGAGCATTGGCAGTATCTCCTGATGCAGAAAAGGGTACATATGCTGCCAAATTTACTGTTGCTTCGGGAGATCTCATCAAGGGCAAGTCACGCGCTGAACTTGCGTGGGATAATCACAACGCGGAAGGCGTGGAAGAACTCTATTTGTGGAACGTAAAAATTCCCGAAAATTACCAGGATGTTCCATTGATCGCAAAGGATGGTCGTCCGAATTGGCAGGTGATTGGTCAGTGGCATGATCAGCCAGATGTTACCAAAGGTGAGACCTGGGATTCATATCCGGCACACTCTCCCTCCCTCGCGCTCAATTACGGTTTTCTTACACAGAATGATCCTGAATACAAACGTATTATTGCATCAGGGATAGGGGACTCTATTGTTGGTTTTTCACCTGATTATGACAATCAACCAATGATATCGGTTACATACGGGACACCGCCACAACCGATTGCTCTATATCCGATACAAAAAGGGGTATGGAATACTGTTACTGCACATGTTTTGTGGTCACAAACAGAAAAAGGTTTTGCGGAAGTTTCTATTAATGGCATGTCAGTCACGGGAGGAAAACATTTCGGGGTAAACAAGTATAATGCGGCGTCAGCATATTTCAAATTTGGACTGTATCGCCACGAAGACATTCCCTATACGAATTCTATCTTCTACGATAACGTCCGTATAGAGAGGGTGAAACAGAATCAATAATCAGTGAAAGAAAAGTATTCGATGAAGTATTTTTAGCGATTGATTTGGAAAAAGAAATGGAGACTCTCCTTGATGAAAGCTACACTGTCCAAACCGCTTCAGGTTGCGGCGTTACCATTGCAGGAATGATTGTCGGAGAGATCGGTGACATTGCTCGCTTCCATTCTCCTGGAGCACTTGCGAAGTATGCCGGATGCGCTCCGCGGGAATGTTCGTCCGGAAAGACGCAGCGACATCAAAAGACAAGATCGGGTAACAGGCGACTTAACTGTGCTTTCCATCGCATGGCGCTCTCGCAGATATCACGAAGTGGTAATGAAAAAGCCAAGGCGTACTTCAAGAGAAAAGTGTCTGAAGGGAAGTCAAAGTCTTAGGCATTAGTTTGCCTACGACGACAGATGGTGAACATTGTTTGGTGCATGATGAAAAACAAAACAATGTACAGAATTGCTTGACTTTTTCTCATAGCGGATCTTCCTTTTCCATTTGCGACTTCCGAATTCAAAAACAAATCAGCCGAAGTTTTGGCAAATTTTTTCCCCAAAAAATAGTTTTGCCAAAACTTCGTCCGCATTGTTCCGCCACCTGCCCGAATACTTGGAGGGCAGAACACCAAAGAAAAATGTCCTTTCCACTTTCAAGAAAAATTTCACCCCCGCCAAATCAAGAAAGCAAGGAACATTTTTCTTTGGTGTTGCCGAGAGAAGCGAAGCAGTGGCGGAACGATACGAGCGTACGATTCAGTTTCAAGCCACCACGCGCTCCGCGCGTGCGATTAGTCGGCATCAGGGTTGCTTTCAAAATACATTCGAACTTTGTATAATACATACCGCCAAAATAATAAACGGCTCAACGCATATTTAGCGTTGAGCCGGTTTAGGTATTAAATTTTCATATCAAGGACTCTCCTTGATATGATTTCTTATTTTATTCGCACTCGTTTGGGAGTATGAAGACTGCGGACGTGAGGACTGTCGTCCAAAGACCATCTTTATGTCCCATAGCTGATTGGGTGATGTTTGTAGTGGTAATGAACTTTCCGCTCGCCTTATATTGCTTCTCTCTTTCGTCCCACGCCTTATCTGGGTCAAATTCAATCCCTAAAGTACTAGCAAGCATAGAAGCGGCTAGATCCTCGGCATATTCCCCCGCCTTATCTTCCGTCTCACCGAAAGAATGATGCTCGCTTAAGTAAC
>Ga0210057_1003180_pt1 | contig 22778 bp, 20 predicted proteins | sample CryGeyCG2114_010_2_FD_183968 | JGI IMG/M metagenome (GOLD analysis project Ga0210057, IMG submission 183968) | Groundwater microbial communities from aquifer - Crystal Geyser CG10_big_fil_rev_8/21/14_0.10 (SPAdes) (version 2) | ecosystem: Environmental > Aquatic > Deep subsurface > Groundwater ...
AATCCTTTAGGAAAATACAGCTGGCTATTTGTTGTTTGCCACATCATAAATCCGGCGCTGTTATGAGGGTCATCATAACTTCCAGTTCTAATTAATAAATCAACCGCTGGTAAATCCTTAGTCCATAAATAATTTCTTAATGAATCTGAATCAATTTTTAATTTACTATTTTTTCTTCCTTCTTTGATAATATTATTAATCGCTTCAATCATTTCATGAGTCCCGTTATAGGCGATAAAAAAATTGAGTTTGCGCTCATTATAATTTTTTGTCGCTTCTATCAAATCTTCAGCTGCTTTAATTCCAGATTTTGGTAAGATTTCTTGCCAGCGTCCAATAACGCTGACTTTAACTTTATTTTGATGTATTTGTCTGCTTTTAGTTAATTTTTTAAAATATTTTTCGTAAATTCTAAAAAGATTATTTATTTCAACTTTATCTCTCTTAGTTAAATTATCATATGATCCTCCCCACCAGGAAAGACATTTTAATCCTATTTCAAAAGCTGTTTCTACTTGTTCTTCTGTTTTTTTTGCTCCAGCCAAATGGCCGCGCCATGGAGCTAATCCTTTTTTTTTCGCCCAACGTCTATTACCGTCTGGGACAATTGCTACATGATTAGGCAAATTATCTTTTTTAATTTCTTTCATTTTTGTATATTATTTTTTTTTAACAATATTTTTATATTATCTTAAAATGTAAAATAAAACAATAATTATTAATTTTAAATTTTAATTTTAAAAAATAAAAACCCAAGAAATCAAGGTCGCGCCTCAAAAGTTTTTTAAAAGGTTTGATTTAATTTTAAAATCCAAGGTCGCACCTTTACTAAGGTACGACCAAGATTTTAAAATATCAAACCTAAAAAACTTTAAGGCGTGACCTTAGATTGACTGGTGGTTTTTTATTTTAAAATTGATTTAAATCTTGATTTCTTAGAATTTTATTTTTTTTAAAATATACACATCAAGTACAACATATTGACTTTTTTTTTATAACTGATATAATACGAACATACGTAAGTTTTAAGTTTTCTCTTTCCTTATGCGATTAGTGTAAGTCAAAAAGTAGAAACCATAAAAAGTCGACTTACGCTTAAAAAAATAATAAGGAAACTTATGGCTAAGAAATTATATGTTGGTGGTTTATCTTACGATACCACCGAAGATTCCTTGAAAGACGCTTTTGCCAAGGCCGGAACAGTTGAGTCAGCAGTAATTATTACTGACAAAATGTCTGGTCGTTCAAAAGGATTTGGCTTTGTTGAGATGTCTTCTGACGAAGAAGCTCAAAAAGCTATTGAGATGTGGAATGGCAAAGAGTTTGAAGGAAGAAATCTTACCGTTAATGAAGCTCGTCCAATGGAAGAGCGTCCACGAAGAGATTTTAATAGAGGCGGAAACAACAATCGTTGGTAATCGCTTCTAATAAAAACAGCCCTGATTTTTATCAGGGCTGTTTTTTATTTGCAGGCGCGGCAGGATTCGAACCTGCAGGACTTCTTTTGGAGAGAAGCCGTTTGCCATTAACGGACGCGCCCATAATTATTTAAAATAATTTTTGATATAGATGATAATTTACGAGCTAATTTAGAATCATAATATCTAATACTAACACATCCTTGATAATTATCCTTAATTCTTTTACCAGTATTTGGTTTTTGATAAGGCTTCGTAAATTGAGATTTAGGAATATCAGTTACTTTGGACCAAAAATTAATTTGATTCAGTATTGAATGATAATTATGTAAATGAAGACTTATTCTAAATTTTTCTTCTTCAATTTTGAAAGATGATCTTAATAAAGTCAAAAATGTTTTTATCATCATTGGATCAGAATTTGAAAAATAGATTCCTCCTCTTAAATCTTTTGAGCCTTCACATTCAAATAATAATGCGCAAAATAATTTTAAATGATTCTTATTTATATTTGTAGCTTTCAAAAACTGAAAAGCTTCTTTTTTAAGAGAATCATCAATCCTTTGTCTTTTTATTCTTTTTGTATTACTAGATTTTATTCTACCTAAAAGATTTCTTTTTTTTAATTTAATAAGAGCATCTTTAGAAAGCTTTATATCTCTTAGCCATACAGAAGCAGTACTTTTAGAAATAAATAATTTCTCGCTTATTTCTTTTAATGAGTATCCTTTTTCTCGTAATTTTTTGGCTTGAAAATATTTTTCTAATAATATAGGCATATTCGAACCAATAAAGATGTTTATATAACTCTATCTTTATTTTAATATTCAAATATCCTAAAGTCAATACGCGCCCTTATTTCTTCAATTCTTTATGTAAAGTATGTTTTTTACACCACTTGCAAAACTTCTTCAGTTCTAATTTCTTTTGAACTGTTTTTTTATTTTTACGAGAATAATAATTTATTCTATTACACTCTTTACATTGAAATTTTATTAAACTATCTTGCGACATATTTTTTATATTAATTACAGAGCCGATGCTCGGATTTGAACCGAGGACCTACTCCTTACCATGGAGGTGCTCTACCAACTGAGCTACATCGGCTTTTTTTTGTGGGTGCGGTCAGAGTCGAACTGACGAGGCCCTTCCGGACAACAGTTTTACAGACTGCTCCCGCCCCCTACGGGTCTACGCACCCTTGTAATATTTTTTAATCCAATCCTCTATTTGCAATAATAATCTTTTATCATTATATCTTATATGAATTAAGCCATATTTCATTTTATCTTTTTTATTCTGTAAAAAATCATTTTTTATATATGGCCTATTAAATTGATTTAAAGGAATCTTAGTAATAATATTCCAATATCTTAAAAGTTTTTTAATATTTTGATTGGAATAAGCATATATATAAGCTCTTATCTTTTTTTCATTAATTCCACAAATTATTCTAAGAAATTTAAGAAAAACTTTTACCATTTCTGGATCACTATTTGCTAAATCTATCATCCATGATCTTTTTTTATAATTTGATTTTGCTCCTTCAGCCCAATATATCATAATACCAGCTATTTTCAATATTTTTTCTTTTCCTGACAAATTTTTTTTAATTTTATATGAAATTGGTGTTTTTTCAAAATAGACAAGATTAGATTCATGAGAATTTCGTCTTTTTAATTTATGACGAATCATAAACTTATATACTACACTCATTGAAACCCCTAATTTTTCTGATATTTCTCTGGCACTAAACTCTCTATCATAATAAAGTTTTTTAATTTTATTTATATATTTTTCGGATAAAATTGGTTTTGTTGTCATTACCAATATTTTAAAACAAAATGGAGGTAAGGGCAATAGTATCCAGAACTAACGCATTTGGAGCCGAGGAGAGGAATTGAACCTCCAACCTACGGTTTACAAAACCGTTGCTCTGCCATTGAGCTACCTCGGCAACTATTCAATTTTCATATTTTCCAACTCCTTTAATATTTCTTTAACTTTTCTATCCTTACATCCAAGCCTAATAGCCATTTCTAATGATGATTTAGCATCAGGATAATTATGTTGTTTCCAATAAAGAAAACCTAAAAATTTATAAGCAGTAATATTGTTTGGATTTTCAACAATTAAATCAATCCATTTTTGCTCTTCTTTAATTGGTTTTTTTAATTCATCGATTGAAAGTTCATCATTTTTATCTTCTTCTATTGTTTGTATCTCTTTCTTTTCTCTATCTATTTTAATAGATATTTCCTTATCTTCTTTAGAATCTTTTTTTGATTCTCTTCTTTTTAATTCTTTTTGCTTAATCCAATCCTTTGATTTCTGAGTCATTATTTGAGATTTGCCTCTCAATCCGCTAATCCATTTTGTAAGAACATTTTCTATTTTTAAAAATATAATCTTTAAACGACGCAAAAATTTTTCTAAAGAGATTATAAAATTAAGCCAATGACATTTAAAATCAACTTCTTTAATTTTTTGAATAACTCCTTTTTTTCTCTTTAAAATAGTAATTTCTTCATCTGATAAATTCAATAAAACAGGAATTTTGCGATAAGCAATAAAAACCAAACCCAAGAAACTAAGTCCGATTATAATATAAAGAATAATATTAAAATTTAACATATTTTAGGATTAAATCTCCAATCTGCAAAATTTGCCTATTTTAATATTTTCTCCCAATTTAGCAACAGCTTCAGTAATTAAATCTTTGATTGTTTTTTCCGGATCTTTAATAAAGGGCTGGCTTAAAAGTTCTTCTGAATCTTGAGTTTCCATAGCCGCAATGTGCATAGCAATATCATGAGCTAATTCTTTAAAGTTTTCATTTCTAGCGACAAAATCAGTTTCGCAATTAATTTCTAAAATTACTCCTATCTTGCCATTGGCATGGATATATGACTCAATTAGACCCTGTTTTGTTTCTCTTTCTGATTTCTTATTTGCTTTCTCTTTTCCTTTTTTTTCTAATATTTTTAATGCTTTTTCTTCATCTCCATTTGTTTCTTCTAAAGCATTTTTACATTCTATAATAGAATATCCTGTTGCTTCACGAATTTTTTTTATTTGTTCAGCTGTAATCATAATTTTATTTTTTTAATATTTTAGCTATTGTCTCTAAAATTAACTTTAAAGAAGTGATAGAATCATCATTCATCGGAATCGGATAATCAATAATCGTTGGATCAGCATTTGTATCACAAAATCCAATAACTGGAATGTTTTTCATTTTTGCTTCTTTAATAGCAAGTTTTTCTTTGTAAGCATCTACAATCAATAAAGCGTCTGGCAATTTAATCATATTTTTCAATCCTCCAAATTGCCTTTCTAATTTTTGCAATTCAACATCAAATTCATGCTGTTCCCTTTTGACATACTTTTTTAATTCTCCTTTTTTCTTCATTTCCTCTAAATTTCTAAAATGTTCTAATCTTTTTGAAATAACAGGAAAATTGGTTAAAGTTCCACCTATCCATCTTTCTGTAACATAAAAAACATCGCATTCTTTGGCTATTTTCTTTGTGATTTCTTTAACAGCTATTTTTGTTCCCACAAAAATGATTTTTCCATTATTTTTCTTAATTTTAGATATAAAATGCAAAGCTTTTTTTAACTTTTCATATGTTTTTTCTAAATCAAGTATATGAACATTATTTTTAGTAGTGAAAATATAATCTTCCATTCTTGCATTCCATTTTGAAGCGCGATGTCCAAAATGAACTCCTGCTTTAAGCATTTCTTCCAAACTAGGCATATCTTTCTCTATTTCCTTTAATTCTTTTTCAGATAAAACATTATCCTTTTTTAAAGGACTTTCTTTTTTAATATCTTTTTTTTCTTTATCAGATTTTTTTTCAATCATAATTTAAAATATGCGTCAAAAATGACACTTTTAATTTTCTATATATTTTATATAAAAAAAGTATATCACATCTAAAAATTAAAGCAAGATTAACCTCTTGCTTTTTTATTATAATTTGTTATCATTATATCATTATGAAAAAAGATATTCATCCTAAATACTATCCTAAAGCTAAAACAAGGTGCTCCTGTGGAGCTGTTTTTGAAATTGGATCAACAAGAGAAGAAACAGAAACAGAAATCTGTTCTCAATGTCATCCCTTTTATACGGGAAAGGAAAAAATTATCCAAACAGGTCAAGTAGACAAATTCAGAAAAAGATTAAGCAAGAAACAGGAAAAAAAGCATAAGAAAACTAGAATAAATAAAGAAGCTTAAAACAATGGATAAAGGAGTTATTATGGAAATTAGAGCCGGAGCTGGCGGAGAAGAAGCGGCTCTTTTCGTAGCTGATCTTTTTAAAATGTATTCCCATTTTGCCGAAAAGCAAAATTGGAAAGCTATTTTATTAGAAAGCAATAAAACAGGCATTGGAGGATATAAAGATATTGTTTTTGAAATAAAAGGAACTGATGCTTATCAAAAACTAAAAAATGAAGCTGGAGTTCATAGAGTTCAGAGAATTCCTCTAACTGAAAAATCTGGCAGAGTTCACACTTCTACTGTTTCGGTCGCTGTTCTTCTTGAAGCTAGCGAAACAGAAATTAATATAAATCCGAGAGATTTAAGAGTTGACGTTTTAAGAGCTTCTGGTCCTGGAGGACAATACGTTAATAAAAGAGAATCTGCTGTTAGGATAATTCACCTTCCTACTAACACAATGGTAACCTGTCAGGAAGAAAGAACTCAACAGCAAAATAAAGAAATAGCTATGAAAGTTTTAAGAACTCGTCTTCTCGCTAAGAAAAGAGCTGAAGAATCGGGAGCAAGAGATGCTCAAAGACGAGGACAAATAGGAACAGCCGAAAGATCTGAAAAAATGAGAACATATAATTTTCCTCAAAATCGCTTAACCGATCATCGTATTAAAAAATCATGGCATAATTTAGATAAAATAATTGAAGGCGATTTAGAAAAAATAATTGAAACATTTGATAAAAAAACAAAAAAAGAATAATTTTTATGAAAAAAAGAATTTTCAGCGGAATACAACCAACAGGTTCAATTCATATTGGCAATTATCTAGGCGCCATTAAAAACTGGGTTGAACTTCAAAATGATTATGATTGTATCTGGTGTATTGTTGATTTACATGCTTTGACTAATCCTGACGCAAAAAATAATTTGCAAAAAAAAATTTTTGATTTAGCAACGACTTATCTAGCTGCCGGATTAGACCCCAAAAAAGCCATTATTTTTGTCCAATCTCATGTTCCCGAGCATACTGAACTAACATGGCTTTTGAATACTGTTACTCCAATTGCCGAGTTAGAGAGAATGACTCAATTTAAAGAAAAATCCAAGCAATTTAAAAAATCAATTAATATGGGATTGTTTAGTTATCCTGTTTTAATGGCTGCCGATATTTTATTGTATAAAACAGATTGTGTCCCAGTCGGAGAAGATCAAAAACAACATGTTGAATTAACAAGAATAATTGCTAGAAAATTCAATTCTCATTATGGAGAAAATTTAGTTGAACCTGAATGTCTAATTTCAAAAACAACTGCTAGAATTATGTCATTAGTTGACCCTAAATCAAAAATGGCTAAAAGCGTTCCTAATATTTTTTTAGCTTTAGACGACTCCCCTGCTTTAATTAGGGAGAAAATTAAAAGAGCTGTTACTGACTCTGGAAAAGAAATTGAATATAGTCCAAAGAAACCAGCTATTGTTAATTTAATGAGTATTTACAGCGCTTTTTCAGATTTATCTTTTGCCGAAATAGAGAAAAAATTTACAGGCAAAGGTTATGGAGATTTTAAAAAAGAATTAGCTGAATTAGTAATTAAAAAACTAAAACCTTTTCAAGATAGAAAAAAAGAATTTGAGAAAAAACCAGTTCAAGTTAAAAAGATTTTAGAAGATGGAGCCAAACGAGCTCGTAAAATTGCTCAAAAAAATCTTTTGGAAATAAAAAAGAAAATGAATTTGATTTAATCCTTTTTATTTGCTTTCAAAATAATTAAGTAAGAATTTAGCTAATAATTCTCCTCCTAATTCATCAGGTTTGTGTTCTATAAAATACTCTGACTGAACTCTTTCTGGATCTACGGTAACTCCCTTCCCTATTTCAAGCATTTCTGCGTCATTATAATTATTGCCAGTAGTCATTATTTGTTTAGGATTAATTCCCATAGCGTTTGATAAAACTTGAATCGCTTTACCTTTTGACATTTTTTTGCTTCCAATATCATATCCTTCATTAGTCCAAAGACAATACAATTCGTCATTTGAAATTTTTTTAACTAAATCTGGAATTTCTTCCATCTCTTCGCAGTGAACAGTTAAAATAAAAAGCTTCGGCTCAAATCCTCTGATTCTTTTATCTTTCTCTTTTATTAAACTGATTTCTTTTTTTAAATCTCTTAATTGATTGAAATATTCATTTGGATATTCAGGATGAGTTATCTGATTGTCAACCCATGTTATATTTCCGTTTTCCGCTTGCAAAATAGTTCTTTCATCAAAAAATTCATTAACCAAGCTTTTTAAATAAAGAATATTGCGACCTGAAGAAAAATTCAAACGAATATATTTCTCCAATTTATTTAAATCTTCAATAAACGAAGAAGATAATTTTTTTGATTCCATATATAAATCAATACTATCTTCATCTATTGTTTCTTGTATTTTTGTACCCACAGGAGCAACTACTCCGTCTATATCAAAAGTGATAACTTTAAGGGCATCTAATTCTTCTTTGGTAATTTCTTTTATATTTTTCATAATCTTATTATATCACATTATTTGAATATTAATAAATATGCTATTCTATTATTCCTCCTCCTAAACAAATATTATCTTTATAAAAAACAGCCCATTGACCGGAAGCAACAGCTTTTTGAGGTTTGTTAAAAATAATTTCTAAAGTATTATTTTCCTTAAGATACAATTTAGACAAATTTGATTTTTGTTGAAAACGAGTTTTAACTTTAACTTTTATCATTTTCTTAGGAGTTATCCCTGAAATAAAATTATATTCCGAAACAATAATCTTTTTTTTAAAAAGCACTGGATGATTTTCTTTGTTAACAACAATAAGTTGATTCTTTTTTCTGTCAAATTGACTTACCCACCAAGGACCATTAGGTAAATTAATTCCTTTTCTTTGGCCAATAGTATAAAAGTGCAATCCTTGATGTTTTCCTAAAATATTTTCTTTATCATCAATAATATTTCCCGGTTCAAGTCCTATTTCTTTTTCTAAATAAGATTTAATTAATTTATTGTCTATAAAACAAAGATTCTGACTCTGTTTTAATCCATTAAAGAAATTAAAATTATTTTTCTTCGCTAATTTATAAACCTCTTTCTTGGTATAATCGCCTAATGGGAAAATAATTTTTTTTAATTGATTCTGCTTTAAAAAACATAAGAAATAGCTTTGATCCTTCTCTTTGTCTTTTGCTTTAAGAAGTTCGTAAAATCCTGTTTTTTTATTCTTTCTTACTTTAGCGTAATGACCAGTAGCAACATATTTAATATCTCTTTCTTTAGCAAATTGGAATAATTTGTTGAATTTTAATAAACGATTACAAATTAAACAAGGATTAGGAGTTTTTTTATCTTTTAGAAAAGAAATAAAATATGCTATTACTTTTTTTTCAAAATTAATTCTTTCATCAATGACATAATAAGGAACCTTTAATTCCCAACATACTTTTTTCGCCAATTCAGAGGATTTATTATTTTCACATTTTAAATTGCTGTATCTAAAAAACACTCCAATCGGCTCATACCCCCATTCTTTTAATAATAATAAAGAAACTGACGAATCAACTCCGCCAGATAATCCAATAACAACTTTTTTGTTTTTGCTATCCATTATATTTTTTTAAAATTTTGAAATCTTCTTTTAATATATTTTTCATATTGGCATTGTAAACGGCAACTGCGGGATGATATAAGGGAATAATTTTAAGTTCTCCAAAAGATGTTTTTACTTTAAAAATCTTGCCTCTTATTTTACTTATCCCCTGAACTTTATCTTCTAAATTATACTTTTTTAAAATATATGAAGCAGAATAATTACCCAAAGCACCTATTATTTTGGGCTTAATAATTTCTATTTGTTTTTCTAAATAAGGAACACAGGCCTTTATTTCTTCAGTTTGAGGATTGCGATTTTCAGGAGGACGACACTTTAAGATATTACAAATATAGACATCTTCTCTTTTTAAGCCGATATAATTTAAAAGTTCGGATAGAATATTGCCCGATTGTCCGCAAAAAGGAACTCCTGTTTTATCCTCGTTAAATCCAGGCGCCTCTCCAATAAATATTATTTTTGCCTTGTGATTACCCTGTCCAATAACAGGAATTGTTCTTGTTTTAAATAAAGAGCACTTTTGGCAATTAATAACATTATCCTTTATTTGCTTAAGTAATTCATCTCTTTTATTCATAATAATATATTATCATAATTTTGAATAAAAAAAAGCGGACGATTGTTTGTCGTCCGCCATTGTCTTATCCGATAATTGCTTTGATGAAATTTTCCTCGGAGGAAAAATCCATCTGATTTAAAAAAGTAAGTTCGTCAGATTTGCCACCAATGACAAGAATTTTGATTTTGAGAAATTTTCCAAAAAAAGAAAGTAATTCTTCCAGACTTTTTTTCTCTTGTCTTTTCATGTAAACGATTACATCAATTTTTTCTTCAGATTGGAATAGATCTGAAAAAAATCTCACCATAATCACATCCGATTCTCTCTTTAAAGCGAAATAAAAAAGGTTTCTCCATGTATCAACTTTATCTAAATACTCGTCAATAACAGCAACTTTTTTTCTTTTCATATTCCCTCCTTAATTTCAAAATGAACTTATAACAAAGGCGCTATAATTAACGCCACTATTGCCATTAACTTAAGTAATATATTCAAAGATGGCCCAGCAGTATCCTTAAAAGGATCTCCAACTGTATCGCCTACAACAGCAGCTTTATGCGCGTCTGAACCTTTGCCTCCTAAATTACCAGCTTCAATGTATTTTTTAGCATTATCCCAAGAACCGCCTGCATTAGACATTGTTACTGCCAATAAAAATCCTGAAACAATAGAACCAGCTAATAAACCGGCTAAAGCGGCCGCACCTAAAATAAATCCAACCAAAACCGGAATTAAAATGCTTAAAACGCTTGGCAAAACCATTTCTTTTAGAGCTGCTTTAGTGCTAATATCAATACATTTATTATAATCTGGATCTGTTTTTCCATCCATAATTCCTTTTATTGTTTTAAATTGCCTGCGGACTTCCTCAACCATGGCCATAGCCGCTTTACCTACCGCTTGCAAAGCAAATGAAGAGAATACAAAAGGCATTAACCCGCCTAAAAATAAACCAATAATCACCTTATAATTCAACAAATCAATAAAAGGCAAATCAACCGCTTGGCCATAACTAACCATTAGAACCAAAGCTGTTAAAGCAGCCGCGCCAATAGCAAAACCTTTGCCAATAGCAGCTGTTGTATTGCCAACTGCGTCTAATTCTTCCGCTCTTTGTCTAACCTCTTTGTCCATACCCGACATTTCCGCAATTCCAGCCGCATTATCAACTACAGGACCAAAAGTGTCAGTTGCTAAAGTCATGCCTAATGTTGAAAGCATGCCAACTGCAGCAATAGCAATTCCGAAAAGTTGACTCCATTGATATGCGAAAAAGATAACAATTGAAACAACAACCACTGGAACGACAGTGCTTAACAATCCTAAAGCAAATCCTGAAATAATATTTGTTCCCGCACCTGTTTCAGCCGCTTTAGCGACATTTTGAGTTAAACGATATTTGTCAGAAGTAAAATATTCTGTAACTAAACCGATAACCAATCCTGCCAATAAACCAGCAAGAAAAGCGTAAAAAATATTCATTCCAAAACCAAGATATTTTATTAATCCATAAGAGCTGATAGCCATTAAAATGGTGGCTATCCAAATTCCTCTATTTAAAACTTTATGACCTGAATTTAAAGAACCCATTTTAACAAAAATATTACTGATTAAGCTAATAATAATTCCCGCACCAGCCAAAACAATAGGCAACATAATTCCTCTTTCTCCGATAGCGACAATAGAACCAATAACCATAGCGGCAATAATACTATCAACATAACTTTCAAACAAATCAGCTCCCATTCCGGCAACATCCCCAACATTGTCTCCAACATTGTCAGCGATTGTGGCAGGATTGCGAGGATCATCTTCCGGAATTCCTTTTTCAACTTTTCCAACTAAATCAGCTCCGACATCAGCCGCTTTAGTGTAAATTCCTCCGCCAACTCTGGCAAAAAGAGCCACGCTTGAAGCTCCAAAACCAAAACCATAAATAATAACAGGGTCTTTAAAGATAATATACAAAACAGTTACTCCTAATAGTCCAAGTCCGACAACGCTCATAGACATAACAGTTCCACTATCAAAAGCAACAAGAAGACCCGGTCTAATGCTATTTTTTAATTTTTCAACTGTTCTGACATTTGCCAAAACGGCAACTCTCATTCCTATTTGACCAGCCAAAGCACTTAAACAAGATCCTAGAATAAACGCCAAAGCTGTTTTAGGACTAAGGAAATAGTAAATTAAAGCGCTGATAATTATTACAAATATAAATAGAATTCTGTATTCCCTATTTAAAAAGGCCATAGCTCCTTTTTTTATTATCTCGCTAATATGTTTCGCTTTTTGAGAAACAACTTCTTGTTTTTTTATTCGCCAATATAAAAAAGAGGCAAAAACCAAAGCGATTACTGAAGCAATTAAACAAAAATATATTTGTATGGACATAATTTTAGAATAATTAATTTATTATACTTTATCTTATTTTACATATTCCAGCCAAGAAATCAAGGAAAATAAATAAATTTATATATGAATTACTCACCCGCCATTTTAGCATATAAATTCTTCTGAAACGCAAAAAAAATAGATCTAATTTTATCCACGCTTCCGAGCGATTGTTCCGCATCAGCAATGGCATGGTATTTTAAATTCAGTAGTATCGGCAATTTTTCTTCATCAAGTTCTTCAACACCTTTTTCTTCGTATTTAGATAGCACAAAATCTAAAAACTCTTTTTGCTTCTCACCCAATCCTTTAAAAATTTTGTCTTTTGATTGCTCTACTCTTTGTGTCCTAGAGATTGGCTGTGTCAAAAACGATATATAAGTCAAAACATCAAAAAGATCACAATGCTCGGCATCAATCATTTTTTGCAGTGTTTCCAATTCATCTTTTCCAAAACCTTTTTCAGCGATACGATCTAAAAATGCTTTTCTAGTTGTCGGATTTGACCAAATACGCCGGAGTTCTTCTTCATCTTTAAAAAATTCTGGCATAGTGCCAAACATATTATCCATAAATTCTTGAATTGAAATTGGTTTGCCATCAACGCTATAAAATGAGGTTGAAATCATATGTTTAATTTCACGCTCTTTACCATCTCGTAATTTTATTTTTAGTTTTTTCTTCAACTCTTCTCTATTTTCATCTTTTACAATTGAGCTTGTATCTTTTGATTCCTCCAAGTGATGCGATTCTTTCGAATCTTTTTGTGTTATTTCATCTATTGGATCGCCGTCCCATTCTGGATCGGAAAAATGCTTATAAGCGTCCACAAAATCATAAATGGTAAAATATTCTTTGCCGTCAAAAAGCCTGGTTCCGCGTCCGATAATCTGCTTAAACTCAATCATAGAATTTACCGGTCGCATCAAAACAATATTGCGGATATTGCGCGCATCTACTCCTGTTGAAAGTTTTTGCGAAGTTGTCAAAATGGTTGGGATAGTTTTTTCGTTGTCTTGAAATTCACGCAAAAATTGCTCTCCACGAGCGCCATCATTAGCCGTTACCCTTACGCAATAATTTGGATCCTTGTTTTCCTTCATTTGATTTACCAAATCTCGCACGGCCAAGGCATGATCCTGCGTAGCGCAAAAAATAATTGTTTTCTCGTTCTGATTGATTTCATCTAAAACCACCCGAATTCTTTTAGCTTCGCGTTCTTTAATAATAATAATTTTATTAAAATCAGGTTCTTCATAGATTTTACCTTCTTCTACTTCACCCTCAATAATCTGGTCATCTGAGGTGTAAATATAGTCATCAAGCGTGGTTTTAATCCTTTTAACTTTAAAAGGTGTTAAAAATCCATCATTTACGCCTTCTTTAAGTGAATAAGTATAAACCGGTTCACCAAAATAGTGGTAAGTATCTATATTATCTTGTCGTCTAGGTGTGGCGGTAAGCCCCAGCTGAACAGCCGGAGAGAAATAATCCAAAATACCGCGCCAATTACTTTCGTCATTTGCTCCGCCTCGGTGACACTCGTCAATAATAATAAAATCAAAGAAATCTTTTGGATAATCACCAAAATATGGCGTGCCGTCCGGACCACTCATAAAAGTTTGAAAAATCGTAAAGTAAACACTTCCTGCCATTGGCACTCCACCTTTTTTGCGAATATCCAGAGGATTGATTCGCACTAGCGCATCTTTATCAAAAGCTGAAAACGTATTAAACGCCTGATCAGCCAAAATATTTCTATCAGCTAAAAATAAAATTCGTGGGCGACGCGCGCCATCTCGTTTCAAAGTCCAGCGAGTTTGAAAAAGTTTCCAAGCGATTTGAAAAGCTACTGCCGTTTTTCCTGTTCCTGTTGCCATTGTCAAAAGTATTCGGTTTTTTTCTTCTGCAACTGCATTTACTACATTATTAATGGCAATCTCTTGATAATAACGCTTGCCGTATTCACCCTCATTTGGCACGCTGGCAAATTTTTCTTTCCATTCGTTCCAGTCAGAAAAGGTTTTATTCCAAAGCTCGTCGGGTGTAGGAAAATCAGCCACTTCGCTTTCCTCGCCTGATTTCATGGATATTGCATAAATCTCTTTGCCGTTGGTGGCGTAAGTATAATCAATGCGCAATTTTTTAGCATACGCTTTGGCTTGCGCCACACCTTCGGTAGCTGGCAAATTTTCCGCTTTTGCTTCTATTACCCCAATTTTTTGATTCTTATATACTAAAATATAATCGGCAATTTCTGGCTTGCTCCGTGTTCCACCTGTTTGAATTTTGCCATCAGTAATACGAAATTCACGCAGAACTTTTGATCCTTCTACTTCACCCCATCCGCTCGCTTTGAGCTTGGGATCAATATATTCGGCTCGTGTTTCTGATTCGTTCATAAGTTTACATCAAAAAATAATAATCTAGTGGCACTGATACTATATTTTCTTGCTTATCCATATTTAATTCACTACTAGAAAAAATAATCCCATAATCTGATTTGATTTTACGCATAGTCCCCATCACTTGTTTTTTATCTTTATTTCCAAGACTAACTTCAATAACAATCTTCCTATTATCTCCTATTTGTAAAATGAAATCTGCTCCTCCTTGAGCGCTATCATAACGAATAATTCCAACACTTCTTAAAATGAACTCTCTATATAAATGCGCCCCTATAGAATCTTCTAATAATTTACCTTGCCTCGTTGAATAGGTTCCTTCATTCCCAGAAAAATAAAAAAATGACATTCTTATTGCCGGACTCATAAATAAATACTTATTTGGCTTATTAGCAATAGTCATATTCGATCCATGTGGAGGAATTTTCACTAAGAGTTCCGCTTTTTCTAAAACATCAAAAACATTAGCCAAAGTTAAACGGCTAATGCCAAATTTATCTGCCAAAGTAGTCAAACTTGTAATATCATTTTCTGCAATTGCAAATAAAATTCTTTTTACTGTACCAAGTGTTTCTTGATCAAAATTTCCAAGAGTCGGCATGTCTTGCTTGATAATTTTTTCAAGTAAAAGAGAAATATTATTATAAATTGAAATTTCATCCGGCATTGTTAACGCGAAAGGGAATGTTCCATATGATAAATATTTTTTAATATCATTCCTGTTTATGCCTGACCAATAGCTATTGACCGCACTCTCCAACTCGGAAAGTTTTTTATACGCCTCTCCGGCTGTTTGCGAAAAATAAAGTGCTTGCCTTATTTTATTTTTTAACCCGGTAGTCGGATAGATTTTATTCTTTATCATTTGATATTCACCAAAACACATAGGTGTCATTGGTTCAAAAATAGCTCTTCTAGCAATATTAGGCGTTGATTGCAAAACAATAGCTGAAGATCCCGTGACACAGAAAAAAACATTATTTGTTCTCTCAAATAGCGATTTCAGAGTAATCGCCCATTTTGGATCAGTTTGCACTTCATCAAAAAATATTATTATCGGTTTTTTCAAGCTCTCCAAATATTCGCCAATAATTTTTTCGTAAGCAGAAATTATTTCGTTGATGGCCACATCAAAATAGTTTCTCAAATCTTCTACTGAAAGAAAAAAAACTTGCATATTTTGTTTTTTAAAATCAGAGCATATTTGCGCCATTAGGGTTGTTTTTCCCACTCCTCTAAAACCAGGAATTATAACCATCCTATTACTGGATTTTTTATCTAAAAAATCATTGATATATTGTTTCAATTTTACATATAAAAAACGCTGAGGATATTTTTCTCCGCTTGGACTATGCGTAAAATGCTTTAACCGATCATCAGTGGTTTGAATCTGCTTTTGTAAATATTGGATTAATTCTTGTTTCATATATATTCAACTATACAACAATTATATGTTTGTAGTATATTATACTATTCAAGTAATGTCAATCATCGTTTTTTTGGCTTATATTGGTCTTTTTTTATAGTAATTTGTTGTTTGAAAAATCACAATTTTCCACTAAAAGCCTTCTTTAGCACCGATTTTTTCAACTCCTCCAAATCCGCCAATTTTTGCTGATAAATCGCTTCCAGTTTTTTAGCTTTGACAGAAAGCGCGTCAAGTTTGGCAACAATGGATTTTTGTTCGTCTAATTTTGGTAATTTAATTTTAAAATCTCTTAAATAGCCCAACCCAACAAATTTTTGAGTTGTCCCTTTGGCTTCACTCATTATTTTATCAATAACAAATTTTGAATCTAAAAAGTACTTAAGAAAATAGCTATTTTGTTCTTTTGGTATTTTAAATAGAGCAACATTTTTTATAGCAAAGTCTGGCTCTGTCTTAATCACAACAGGATTGCCGATTGTTCCAATCATTGCAAACAAAATATCTCCTTTGTGTACTTTACTTCGTTCATTAATTTTATTGTAATCATTTTCTGAGATGTACTTGATTTTTTGATAATCCAATTCATCTCTTTTGAGATTTTTTGAAGTAATTAAAGCACGTCCTACTTTCTGATATTTAGGCGAATCATGTGTTCCGTCGCGGACATCGTAAACATCGCCCAATCTTTTCTCCTCCCAATCTTTCCCCGGCTTGCCCGCCGTAGCTTTAGCGGAGGAGGGATTTGCAAAAACACTCTGCAAATACGATTCAAAAAGTTCTTTGGCGTTTTGGAGATTTTTTTCCGCATTTTTTTTCGCCTTCTCCGTCTTTTTAAAAACCTCATCCAAAATTTTCACAATACGATGTTGTTCGGGGAGGGGCGGGAAAGGGATTTCTAAATCCTTTAAATCACTGAATTTTAAATTATTTATATTGGCTCCACTGGAAATTTTCTCTAAATGATCTTTATAAAACGATGAGTTTAAATTATAAAAAAAATATTTTGAATCAATACATTCTCTAGGTGTTAATTGCCCCATAAATCCACCAAAGGCATACTCGTAATCATCGTCTATTAGTGCAATTTTTCCAAGATGACTTTTACTGCCATTTGCAGTACATATGATTATTGAGCCTCTTCGTACTCTTTTGTTATCTGGAATAATTATTTTATTATTTATATATCTCAGATCGCTTAAATCTAGTAAACTACTCTTTAGATCAATATTATTTGAGCGTAAAACAATATTGTCTGAAAAATCTACCTCATCTTTTTTGGAATAAGTTAGTCCTCTCGAAAAATCACAAACTTCACCGAGTTTTTTTGTTTGCCAGTTAGTTTTCATAATTTATTAATGTATTTCTTGTTTATGAACTCCAAAATTTTAGGATTCTCATCTTCCAGAGAAATAAGAGTTAATTTCTTTCTTGCTCTTGTCATACCAACCAAAAATTCACATATTTTTTGATCAGTAAACTTTTTTGTGTCTTTATCTACCATATTTTTATCATCAATACCCACATAATAAACAAAATCTGCAGAAAGACCCTTTGAGCTCATCACTGTTGTCATTTCAACTTCTATAGCATCCTTCATAATTGGATAAAACCCTCTTAACATTTTCGATAATATATTTTTTAAAGTAAAAATTTCACTAAATCTTTTTAATTCTTCATCATTTAATTTAAGTTTACCCTTTTTAACTTTTTTAAAAATTGTAATGTCAGTTTCTATTTTTTCTTTTACATTATTAGATAAACAAAACCAAATCTTTTTATTTTTCTTTAAAATTTCTTTTATTTCAAAACTATTTAAATACAAAAATAAAATTTTTCTAAGAACCAAATTATCAGTTTTTCTTTTAGACAGGGTCTCAAAAATTTCAATTAAATCTTTGTGTTTTATTTTATTAGCCTCTTCATTTGAAAATAATTCAAATTCAACAATATTAATCCCTCTTCTCACTAAACCATCATATATAGTTTGTTTTAAATATCCTGGAGCTATAATTAATATTCTCTTTTTTTCTCTATCGTTCGTTATTTTTTTTATATTCTGTTCCAATTGATAAATCAACAAATCCCCAGAAACAGAAGATATAAAATCAATTTTGGAATATTTTTTACTAATTTCATGTTTTTCCTCATGTTTTTCATCGTTTTTGGGATAAAGAAAATTTTTAACTAAACTCTCCGACAAAAAACCTTTTTTCTTTGCATTTTTTATTAAATCATTAGTCGCGTCAACCACAACTTCCGTACATCTATAACAATAATCTAAAGAAAATTCTTCGGAACTATCATCAGCATATAAATCTCTTATTTGTTTCGGTATTGCTTTCTTAAAAGCATATAATGATTGATAATCATCGCCAACTAAAACAACCGTGCATTTTTTGTTCAAAAACTTAATTAGTTTGTATTCAGATTTGTTAAAGTCTTGAAATTCATCTATGAGTATTAAATCATATTCTGTTGGTATTTTATTCTCGTGTTTGTCAAAAAATCTATTAACAGCATAAATAATTGAATTAAATGAATACAACTCCTTTTCATATTTATAGAACTTTTTTCTTTCCCTATAAAAATTTTCTTCATCTTCAATCAAATTATCTTCATAAAATTTTTTCTCATAATCAACATCTTTATTTTTTATCAAAAAAAAGTCTTCTGTGATAATGGCATCGAGTTTCGAATCTAAATCCACGTCCCCTAATCTTTGTTTTGCAAATGCGTGTAAAGTTAGAACTTTCACATTTTCAAAACTTTTGAAATCATCCGTCAAATCATCAACTAATTTATTTATGAAAGATAGAATCAATATCTTTTTATTTTTAAAATCATCTGATTCAATTATATTTTTAAATAAGGTGCTTTTCCCTGTTCCAGGGCCAGCTATACCCACGAATATCTTTTTTTCTGAATCTTTAAGTTTTTTTAATAAAACAGACATATTAAATAAGTTTTTTTATCGCTTCCATTGTTTTTTTGCTTTTATCATCTATCTCTTTCATCTCCTCCCTACTTCTGCTAAGGTTACAGATGGGCAGGCAAAATCTCTTAAATAATTTTCTTTATCTTATTAATAATCTCAACAGTTTCTAAATCAAGCTTTTTTATTTCTTGAAGTATATCCTTCGGTTCACGCAGGGCAACTTCACCGGCTTTATTTGGATTTTTTACTGATAAATCAAAAGTTTTTTGATCAATATTTTTTACATCCAGCAACCATGAATTTGCGCTGTCTGTTTTCGTTTTTTGTAACTCCACAAATTCCGCCAAGTCTACCTCACTTAATGGCTGACCTTTGCCGAGATTACGAGTGAGATTAAGCTGATAAAACCAAACTTTTTTCGTTGGTTTTCCTTTTTCAAAAAACAAAACTACTGTTTTTACTCCTGCCCCTTGAAAAGCACCGCCCGGCAAATCCAAAACAGTGTGCAGATTGCAATTTTCCAAAAGTAATTTGCGAAGCGAAACACTCGCATTATCCGTATTGGAAAGAAAAGTATTTTTAATAACAATACCCGCTTTTCCACCTGCTTTAAGAATTTTTATAAAATGTTGGAGAAAAAGAAAGGCGGTTTCTCCTGTCTTGATAGGAAAATTCTGTTGAATTTCACGACCAATACCAGCGCCAAAAGGAGGATTAGCAAGAATAATATTAAAACGATCTTTTTCTTGAATATCATTAATGTTTTCCGCCAGCGTATTCATATGGCGGATATTCGGTGCTTCAATGCCATGTAAAATCATATTCATAATACCAATGATGTAGGCGAGCGATTTTATTTCTTTACCATAGAAAGTTTTGTTCTGCAAAATTGCCATTTGGCCCGAAGAAAGTTTTGACTGATTTTCAGTTAAATATTTATAGGCCTCCACCAAAAATCCAGCACTTCCACAAGCGCCATCATAAATAGTGTCGCCGATTTTTGGAGCAACTACTTTGACAATCGTTTTGATGAGCGAGCGTGGTGTGTAGTATTCTCCGCCGTTTCGTCCGGCATTGCCCATATTTTTGATTTTGGCTTCGTAGAGATGCGAAAGTTCATGCTTTTCCTCATAAAGCCGAAAATGCATATTATCCACCACATTCAAAATCTCTCGCAATTTGTAACCGCTGGAAATTTTATTTTTCAGTTCGGAAAAAATTTCTCCGATTTTATATTCAATAGTATTTGGCTCTTCGGCTCTAAACTTTTTGAGATAGGGAAAAAGTTTTTTATTTACAAAATCTTTCAAATCATCGCCGTCTAGCGCTTTGTTATGGTCTAACTTTCCACCTCCATTTTTAGGACAAGCCCAATTGTTCCAGCGATATTCCGGGGACAAGATGTATTTATAGTTTTTACCCGACAAAGTAGCGGACTTTTTTTTATCTTCCTCTAAATCATCAAGATATTTCAAAAACAAAATCCAAGAAGTTTGCTCAACATAATCCAATTCGGTTCCGCAACCGGAATCAGTATGAAGAATATTGTCTATATTTTTAAATGATTGTTCAAACATAATTCTCTTTCTTTTCTAATTTAAAACTTACTTTTATATATTCCTATCCTACCTCCAAATCTTAATAAAATAAAGAGAAATTTTGAAAATAAATTTATATTATTCCTTCCTCATAGCCTCAATAGGACTAAGTTTAGACGCTTTTTTTGCGGGATAAATTCCAAAAATTAATCCTATTGCCATAGAAACCAAAAAAGCAACTACAACAGCTAACCAAGAAACAGACAACGGCCACGTAGGCAATCCCTGACTTCTAACAACAAAACTAATTATTAATGACATTGACAATCCGATAATAATTCCAAATAATCCGCCTGAACAAGTAATAACAAAACTTTCAATTAGAAATTGCCATAAAATATCTTTGCTTGACGCACCTAATGATTTACGCAACCCTATTTCCTTAGTTCTCTCACTAACTGAAACTAACATAATATTCATAATGCCTATTCCGCCAACCAATAAAGAAATAGCGGCTAAAAATCCTAATAATAAATTAAGAATAACGCTAATTTCATTAACTTGATCTAAAATCTCTTTCATAGTCGTAATTTGAAAATCATCTTTTTTTGGATCTTTTATATTATGATTCTTCCTAAGCATATTTGATATTTCTATTATAGCTTGATTAGAATATTTTTGATCTTCAAGAACTAAAACAATTTCTGACAAATAATCAATCCCTAAAACTTGCTTTAAAGCAGTTTGTAATGGGATATATAGAAAATCATTAATGTCTATTCCCCCAAAGATTACTCCGCCTTGAGGTTCTAGAGAGCCAATTATTTTAAAATTTTGTCCTTTTATTTTTATTTTCTCCCCTAAAAAATTATCTCCATTAAAAAATTTATCAGCTACTCCGCTCCCTAAAACAACTACCTTAGCTAAACTATCATCTTCTTCTTGGTTATAAAAACGTCCACTTGCTATTTTAGTCGTCTTCATAATTTGAGGATAGTCAGCACTTCCTCCATAAATTAAAACTTGTTTTTCTTTTCCTTCATAAGCTACCCATTCTTGCCCAAAAACCTGTCCCGAAACAAATTCTATATACGGAAACCTATTTTTATCTTGAAGATCTTCAATATCTTTATGTTTTAAAGTGGTTATTTTAACTCCTTGAACCATAGAAATAGCTGTGCTCATTTGATCAGCTCCGGGTATTTTAACAGCAATATCAAGAATATTAGGTCCGAACGCCTCAATTTCATTGGTAACTAATCCTTTTAATCCTTGTCCTAAAGAAAGAATAATAACCACAGCCGCAACTCCGATTATAATGCCTAAAATAGAAAAGAAACTGCGGAGTTTATTCGCTTTTAAGGCAATAAAAGATTGTTTAAAAATAGATGATATTTTCATTATTCGTATCTTAAGGCCTTAATAGGATTTAATTTAGAAGCACGATTAGCTGGCCAGATTCCGAAAATAATTCCAACAGAAATAGCCATTATAACAGAAACAATAACAGAAACTGGAGTAATAATAAATTTCCAATCATATCCAAAATAATTAACTCCAATAGTTATTGCAAAAGCAATTAAAATACCTGTAATTATTCCTATTAAACCACCTATTAAAGTCATGGTCGCGCTTTCAATTAAAAATTGAAAAAGAATATTTTTTCTTTTTGCTCCTATTGCTTTGCGCAGACCGATTTCTCTAGTCCTTTCATTAACTGAAACAAACATTATATTCATAATCCCTATTCCTCCAACAATCAGAGAAATAGCGGCAACAGCGGCTAAAAACATTTTTAGCGCCTGAGTAATAGTTCCTAAAATATCCAAGGCCTGATCAGTGCTCCTAACGGAAAAATCATCTTTTGCAGGATCTTTGATATTATGCCTGAATCTTATTGTGTTTTTTATCTGATTTATAGCTAAATTTAAGTTCTCTTCTTTATCAACTTTCGCCCTAATAAAAGCTAAATGATTAATTCCCAAAAGGAGTTTTTGAGCTGTTTTAACCGGAATAAAAACTTGTTCATCTTGATTTTGAAAGGTAGCCGATCCTCTTTCCTCCATAACTCCTATTACTTTAAAACTAATTTGATTAATTTTAATTCTTTTATCAATAGGATTATCGTTTCCAAAGAGATTTTTTTTAACTTCGCTTCCTAACACAACTACACGAGATAAATTATCATTCTCATCTTGTCTAAAAAATCTTCCTGAATTAATTTTAGTATCTTCAACAA
>Ga0210057_1003182_pt1 | contig 22759 bp, 23 predicted proteins | sample CryGeyCG2114_010_2_FD_183968 | JGI IMG/M metagenome (GOLD analysis project Ga0210057, IMG submission 183968) | Groundwater microbial communities from aquifer - Crystal Geyser CG10_big_fil_rev_8/21/14_0.10 (SPAdes) (version 2) | ecosystem: Environmental > Aquatic > Deep subsurface > Groundwater ...
AAATGCCAACCTTTATCAAATCTGCACTTGAAGCAGATGATTTAATGAATGCATACAAAAACAGACCGCCGTACCAACAAAACGACTACATCGGTTGGATTACTCGAGCGAAGCGAGAAGAAACACAACAAAAAAGACTGGATCAAATGCTATACGAACTGAAAAAAGGTAATGTGTATATGAAAATGCGCTGGAGTAGTAATAAATAGATGTTGTTAGTGGCTCACGCTAAATTGCAAAGTGTGAGCGGACTCCCGAATTACCACAAAACGTGGAGAGGAAGCGCCTCGCACCGACGCAAGCGGCGGAAACAAAACCATAAAATTTCCTTTCATTTTTTTAGCGGCTCCCCCCACACCCCCCGCCGAAAATGGATTGGTAAGGAAATTTATGGTTTTGTACACGCGACCGCAGGGAGCGTGCGAGGCGCGCAGGATTGGCGTTGGCAGGCGCTCCGCGCGTACGATTGGGTTTCAAGTCACCACGCGCTCGGCGCGTGCGTCAGTCGTCAAAATCCTGCGGATTTTGCTCATACATTGTTCGAACTTCGTCCAAAAAACACCGCCAGGCACAATTCTGCGCCTGGCTTCGCCGAGAAGCCAAGGGAAGGTACAAGACTGTACCTCCCAAAGCAGAATTGGGGCAGAGCCGGGTGCAGAATTGTACCCGGCAGTGATCCGTACCCCGAAAAGTGGACACGATGTCCACCTTTTACTTTCTTCTCTTAAGCCACCCACCCCCCAAAAAAAAGAATCGTGCGATTAATCGTGCGATTAATCGCACGATTAATCGCACGATTCTTTTTTATCCCCCCGGCTACATCTCAAACCCAAAAACTGGTAAAATACAGGGTAGTGAAAGGGGATATATCAGTAATGCTGAGAGTGGAAAACCATTTTTGAGTTAATTGATGAAAACGATTTATAAACATGACCAAAGAAATTGTAACAACAAAAATAGCAGTTTTTCAGAAAAAGGAAATACGAAAAATTATCCATAAAAACGAATGGTGGTTTTCCGTTGTTGATGTCATCGAGGCACTGACGGGTACAGATCGACCAAGAAAGTATTGGAATGATTTAAAGAAAAAACTTATAAAAGAGGGCTATTCTGAAGTGTCCGAAAATATCGGACAGTTGTGTAAACGGGGTCAGCCACCGTTTGCGTCACCCAAGGCAAAATCAGGGGCAGGACGGCTTATAGGCGAATCTTCCCCACAAAATACAGTTGTTCCTCAAAATTCACTAACAATGCTAAAATTTGGATAAGAGAAACAGCCAGTGTTAAACGCCAAAATATCTCCATGCAGATTATTTTAGTAGTTACAAATACTCGTGGCAAAAACCTAGCGTTCCTTTCTGATTCATTGAAGACACTATCACTTCAAGAAACAATCGATAAAGTAAAGATGGACGCGCCCGACGACCTCTTGGTTGTTAATGGCAAGTACGGCGAGTATCTACGCGGAGTCCCCAACAGATCTGAAAAAGATAATCTAGATAGAAAAGCGGTTACTGCGGCCGACATTATGGCTTATGCTAATCGCACCCGGCATTTTAATAGCACCGATGCCATTAGTCTATACACCGCGCAATACATCGCTTCAATTATTGATTCAGGCCAACCATTCATAGAAACAGTTGATGGTGATAAAGCCTCTGTTTCTGCCGTTAGAGATATCATTATCTCTAACTCAGAGATAATTTTGAAAGCGGCACAAGAATATGACATAGACCATTTCTTGCTCGGCGCAATTCTTATTGATGAAATCGTTCGCATGAGTCCATTTGAAGAAATACGAGATAAGTTTCTGTTGCAACTTCTTGGTAGAAATGTGTCTGTCGGCTTAGCTCAGGTAAAGCTTGAAACAGCAAACGGTTTGATCAAAAACGGATTGTATAATCCAAATCCCGATGACAAAAACTTGCCATTTGCCGGAAATTTACGAAAAGCAGACCGAAAGCATTTGTATAAGTACGTGGCACAGCCAAAACACAATATTCATTTTGCAGCGGCCCGCATCCGAGGACTGATCAAGGAATGGTCAAAATATATAGATATATCCGATATGCCCGAGATACTTGGTACTTTATATCATCGATCGTACGTTGCCCCACATGCACGACCAAAGCCGAACAAGCGCGGCATGCAAGTTGCTGAGGGGTTCTATAAATTTTCTAAGAAATGGCTCAAATCATGACTTTATTCGAGCAAGGAAAGAAGGTATTTAACTCCACGGCAAAGATCATTTTTAGCGTTACGCTATCAATCGTCATAATAATAGGTAGCGCATTTTTTTTAACAGCGCCACTCCATACTTTATCGCTGTGGCGTATGGAACGAGCAGTTGCATCATCCATACAACATCCGGCTGAGACCAGTCTAGTGGAGCGATTTTCATTCTTGGGGTCCCGCTACATTGATGATGCCGAGTGCACCTATGCTGTTGGTGAAATTCGTTCAACCAATCTTTCAATTCAAGAGTTATTATCGCGATACGAAAATAACACTGTCAGCATATTCGGCTTTACTCGCCGGATGCCAGTTTACGTCCTTATTATCGACGAAGAGACATTAACACCAATCGGTGAACCCACAAGAGATTGGATAGATGACTTCGTAGAACGCTTTAATACAAATGAGGCTGACATAATTTATTACTTGGTATATCTCTATGAACCAGGTCGATCTGACATAGGCGATTATCGTTGCCTTGAGCAAGGATTATAAATGTAATTTTTATATCAGCGAACAATGGCAGTCGGCACAAAAATCTCCATCGCGGCCATAACAGCCATCCTGGCGGCCGCCGGCTACGGCGGCTACAGCCTTATCAAAAAGAGCGAGCTCGCCGCCCTGCGCTCGGGCGAGGCCGAGCTTTCTAAGGTGGCGCGCGTCATCGACGGCGATACTTTTGAGCTTGCCGACGGCGACGTCGTCCGCCTCCTGGGCATAGACGCACCAGAGGCAAAAGAGTGTTACTACGAAGAGTCTAAGCAAGCCCTAAAAGAGCTCATTGAGGGCAAAGAGGTGGAGTTGCGTAAAGACATAACCGGCTCCGACCACTTCGGCCGCCTTCTGCGCTACGTCATCCTGCCTAACCCCGCCCCGCTGGAGAGTAATACCTTGGTAGACGAATACATGGTCGCCGCCGGCTACGCCGCCTTAAACGAGGCTCCGCGCGACAAGCTGTATCACGGCCTCCTGCTTGAGACTCGCGAGCAGGCCATGCGCAAAGAAAAGGGGATGTGGGGCGCGTGCGAATACGAAAAAGCAGCCCGCAGTCAGGACGCTGTTCAGCCAGCCTCCGCGCAGTGTACCATCAAGGGCAATATCCCCACCGACGGCAGTGGCAGATTTTACTTTACCGAAGGTTGCAACAACTACTCCCAGGTCAAAATAGATCCGGATAAGGGTGAGGCCTACTTCTGCACCGAGGCGGAGGCCATCAAAGCCGGCTTCCAAAAGGCCCAGTACTGCCCGTAACGCCACCCACCCCCCCACAAAAAAGAATCGTGCGATTAATCGCACGATTGTGATATACTATTTATATGGCTAGAAGAAAAATAGAAAACCGCAATATCCGCAAGATCCAACGCAGTAGCGGCATGTATTACATCAGCATCCCCGTGGAGATAATGCGCGAATTCAAATGGAAAGAAAAACAAAAAGTGGTTGTGAAAAAGCACGGCAAAAGCAAGGTGGTTATTGAAGACTGGAAGGAGTAGGAGATTGGGAAATTAGCAGATTTGTAGATTAGGAAGCGCAAAGGCGATTTAATTAAAAAGTACGCGGCCGCGTACTTTTTAATTAAATCCCTTTTCCAGCTTAATTTTCCAATCTCCAGAATCTTTTCTTCATTTTTTCGGCCTGCAATGCTAGAATAAACCCCATATGATTGAGATTCGTGAGGTTTCTAAAAGCTACCTGGGCAAGCCAATTATTGAAAATTTGTCCCTGACCATCCCGGATAACACGGTTTTTGGCTTTTTGGGCCAAAACGGCGCCGGCAAGACCACGACCATGAAGATGATGGTCGGCCTGGCCAGCCCAGACAGTGGCAGTATCAGCATTGATGGCCGATCTGTAGACCAAAGCGAGACCCGGCGTAACCTTGGCTTTATGCCCGAAGCACCCTATTTTTACGACCGGCTAACCGGCCTGGAGTTTCTTATTTTCTGCGGAGAGCTGTTTGGCCTGCCTGCAAGCGAGCAAGAGCGCTATGAAGACATCCTCCGTAGCATTAACCTGCACCACGCCCGCGACGCCAAAATAGCCACCTACTCCAAGGGGATGAAACAGCGCCTCGGCTTTGCTCAAGCCCTGGTAAACGATCCACAGTATATATTCCTAGACGAGCCGCTGGACGGCCTGGACCCGCTTGGCCGCAAAGAGATAAAAGAGATAATCAAATCTCTGAAGGCCGCCGGCAAAACCGTGTTCTTCAACTCGCACATCCTCTACGACACCGAAGAGCTCTGCGACCAAATAGGCATCATTGATAAAGGCCAACTGCTCTACATCGGCCCGGTCCAAGAGTTTTGTAAAGGCCAGTCTCTTGAGGTCAGCTTTGTAAAACTCATTGAAGCCACCCGACAAGAGAAAACAGAGGAAAAAATTTCAGAACCTGCAAACCTATGAAAACAATTCTCGCCATCGCTAAAAACACCTTTCGCGAGACTTTGCGCGACAAGATCCTTTACACCATTCTTGGCTTTGCTTTGGTATTTATCATCTCTGACATCTTTTTCGCGGCCATCGCCAACAACGACACCGCCATGGTTAAAAGCTTTGGCCTGGCCGCCATCTACCTTTTTGGCACAGTCATCACCATCTTCCTGGCCTCCAGCATCATCTACAAAGAGATAGAGCGCCGCACTCTTTACTTCGTGCTTTCCAAGCCCGTCAGCCGCGCCCATGTCATCCTCGGCAAGTTCGCCGGCCTGCTCGCCGCCATCGTCTTAACCATCCTCTTGATGACCGTCGTCTACCTCGCCGTCGTCCTTGTCTCCGGCGCCGGCTTTGACTACATGGCTCTAGTCGCCGTGTTTTTTCAACTGCTTGAAGCCGGGCTATTCATCGCCATCCTGGTCTTCTTTTCCTCCTTCCTCGCACCACTGCCAAGCATCCTCAGCGCGACCATGCTGCTCTTTGTCGGCCACATGCTCCCAACCGCGCTCGCCAACATCAAAGTCATCGGCGGCCCACTTTACGGATTCGCCAAAGGCGCCTACTACATCCTGCCAAACTTAGAGAAGTTTAATGTCCGCAACCTGGTTGTTCACGACCTCGGCGTGTCCTCCTCGGTCTTGTTCGTCACTGTTGCCTACGGCGTTCTTTACTCCAGCTTACTACTCATCGCCGCCGTCTATATCTTCAAAAAAAGAGAACTGTAGGCCAACGAAAATCATGAGATCCCGCTACTTAAATATTCCCGTCATCATTCTGCTCTTCGCCGCAGTTGTCGGAGCGCAGCTTCTTTACGACCAACAAGAGCTCGCCGAACCCAAAGTGGCTTTTTCCGCGTCTCCGGCAACTATCAGATCCCTAGACCTCGGGCTCCACTCCGCGGTAGCTTCTTTGTTTTGGATAGAGGCCCGTTTGGACATCCTCCGGCTCTCGCAAACCAATCGCAAGTACCTTGACCGCCTGGCCATCATCAATCACCTAGACCCAAAGCTCGCCACGCCTTACGCATTTACTGTGCTGGTCCTGCCAACCATCAAGAGCTATCCAAACGGCCTCACCGACTCCCTAGAGATAGGGGAGCGGGGGGTGGCCCACGCCTCTCCGGACTGGCGCATCCCGTTTTACCTGGCCACCAACTACCACCTGGAGCTTAGTGACAACCAAAACGCCGCCAAGTACTTTGACATCGCCGCCAACACTCCCGGCGCCCCAAGTCACATCCGCCGCTTCTCCGAAAACTATCTCGTCCTCGGCTTTCGCGACCAAACCAAGCAGATCTGGCAGACTATTTATGAAACATCTCAAGACAGCGAGATAAAAGACCGCGCCGGCCTTTACCTAGCCAGAATAGCGGTTATTGAGACCTTAGAAGAAGCGGCTCAGCAGTACCAGTCAAAGTTTGGTGCCTTGCCACAGACAGTAGACGACCTCATCACCGGCGGCATCCTGACCGAGATCCCCGAAGACCCAGCCGGCTACCAATACGGCTTTAACGAAGAGGGCCGGCTGAAAGTTATTGAATAAATATGGTATTGTAAAAGATATGAATAACCCAGAAAAACAAAAACCTCAGGGACAAGAAGCAGAACCACTTACAAACGAACAGCTTCTCTCGCTCGTCAGAGAAACGCACGATAAGTATCTTCCTATCGTTTACTCAGACGCTGGCGATGCACTAGTCAAAATGTTTAAAGATGATTACCCAGACTGGCAAGAATATAGACTTTTTCATGTATTGATAGGCAGCAGCATACCCCCCGGAGCTGTTTCAAGAGAGGGCGATACTCCAGATAACGCAATCCAAGCCCTTATCCAAAAAATTAAAGAAGCCAGCTCTTAATTAGCTCGGTAAAACAATAGCCGAGTTTTCACTACCCGATGGAAGAATATCTTTTCTGGAGCGCCCCGGAGTCTCACCACGTGCCTAAAAGCCCGGCTTGGTATCTTTGGAACGCGCTCATCGTGCTAATCGTAACCGTAATAGCCATTTGGCAAAAAAACCTCACCTTTCTTATTTTTGTCGCCGTAGCCGAGGCAATCATTATCGGCCTGGCCAGTCGCCGGCCCCGGGAGCTACTCCACGCAATCTCTAACGAGGGCATCGCCCTGGCCCCGGAGGGGCTTTCGGAGGAAAAGCTGGCCGAAGAAGGAGAGTTCTTCCCATACTCCGAATTTGAAGCTTTTGCCGCTCATGAAAACCCGACCAACGACCGTTACGCCGAGCTCGTCTTCCGCCGGAAGCAGAAGTTAAGTACTTATCTAAAGATCCTTATCTCATACGAAAAGCTTACAGATGCTCAACAGGTTTTAATCCATTTCTTACCGGAATTTGAGTACGAAGAATCCCTCGCCGACCACATCCTAAAAAAGATCGGTTTGTAGACTTACCCAAGAAAATAGGCTAGAATCTAGAAACCTTAAGGCGCTCGTCGTTCAACGGATAGGACATAGGATTGCGGATCCTAAAATCGTGGTTCGATTCCACGCGAGCGCACCCAGAACTTGCCGGCACCGGCACAAACCCCACCCATCCTTTCGGGTTCGCGGATATATTAGCGTACGCTGACGCAGCCCGATAGTAGCGGAAACGTGCCGCTAGCGGCAACCTTAGGAGTGGGCGCTACGCCCATTGTCAGTTCATGCGACTCGTCATATACTAAAGGCATATGAACGGGGATGAACTCATCAAGCAAGCTGATATCCAGAAGATCGCCAAAGAAGGGTCGGATATCTACAATCACATCAAAGTGCAGTACGACCCGGAGCACCGAGGTAAGTTTCTGGCCATAGAAATCCAGAGCAAGAACGCCTACCTCGGCAACTCCAGTGCTGAAGCCGTTGCACTGGCCCGCTCCAAGCACCCTGACACCGTCTTTTATGTCGCCAAAATAGGCTATGACGTAGCCGAGACTCTGGCGCAATCTTTTGCTCCAAGTAGCCACTAACTTCCTGCGCTCATGGTCCGAGGCTTTTTCATTGAGAACCATCCGATCATCCAGGTCGCGCTCGGCTGGGACCGATCCGTTCAGACGCCGCACATGATTCTGGATACCGGCTTTACCGGTGACCTCCAGGTCACACCCAAGATTGCCAAAGAGCTCGGGCTCCAAGTCTCGAGTGTGACGCCGGCCCAAATCGCCAGTGGCCAGACGGTGCAGATTCCGACCGCGCTTGCCATTGCCTCCATGGAGGGCGAGACCAGCTTCGTCCAGGTACTCATTGCCGAGAGTATGCCCCTGGCCGGCATCAGCTTCCTAGCCAAGTTTGACTATAAGGCCACCGTGGACTGCAAGTTCCGAACGGTGATGCTTGAGCGCGTCACTGCCGCCTAGCTGTCCTGGAGCTTCTTGAATTTTGCTTTTCTATATTGAAATCTCCTTAGTTCGAGTAGAGCAATTAGATAATTCTCCCTACGTACTACGTACTAAGCACTAGGTACTAAGCACTAAGTACTAAATTATTGAATTATCTCAATCTCTTGCCCAAGCCCCGGCGTGCAAGCCCTAAGCTCGATCCCACCCGGTATTTTTTTCACGGCGTACTGTGTCTTCTCGGCACTGCCAGTATCCGGATCAAATGGCACCTCATTCAAATAGTTCGGCGTCAGCGAGCTACTTAAGTCCAAGCAGCTGGAAGCCGCATACACGCTCTCCAAGTTTGTAACACTTACAGAGTAGACAAGTGGAGTTTGCCCGCTATCCGTAGTTTCCAAAACAGCTTGATACTGAAGATATCGAGCATCGGTCAAGCCAGCCAGACTGTGAACCAGGGGAGTGGAGCCAGTATTAGTTTCTTCAGAGTAGTAAGTACCGCTAGTTCCATCCGGTCCAATAAACGTCTCCCCGGAGCAGTTGGAAAGCTCACATGTCCGCACCTGGAACTTTACCTTCATGGCTCCGCGCTTAAACATGTCTCTGGCCTCACCGGATGAAACAGTCCGTCCCCAAATAGTCAGTTCATCCATCTTCCCCTTAAACCAGGCCCGCCCGTTGGAAATGGCCGCAAAGTTATGGCCGATTATTGTTGGCTGGTTCTGACCCCAGTTAACAGTCTTGGATTTTCCCGCCGAAGCATCTTGTGATCCGTTTAAATAGATATAAACAGTTGAAGAGTTCCAGGTAAACACAACGTGATACCACGTGCCAAGTTGTAAAGAAGTACTACCCGTTATGGTCTGAACGCTGTTCCAGGCTTGGGCGATGCTCGCCTTTAGCTTAATCGGTCCGCCCGGCGTATTGCGGTACGCCTCCAAACCAAAACCCGACGGCGCCGCCCAGTTGCTATCATTAAGAACGCGCATAATTCCCATACCCGTGTCCTGAGACAAGTTAAGACTTGGATCAATATAAAACCAGGTACTAAGAGCACCACCCGTGTTTGGCAGGCGCAAGCTGGCGTTGTAAGGGACGTTGATATAGTTCCCTCCGCCGTTAAACTGAACAGCTTTGCTAAATATCCCCGTCTGGTTATGGGTTAACCCACCTGGCGTACTCCCATTATTGTTAGTTCCAGAGCTATCTGCAATTGCGCCACTGGTCTGATCAAGATGATAGTGAACCACAGCCCCACTCATACTAATATTCCCACTCGGGTAGCCGGATTCAATAGATGTATTTAAGCTAGGCAGCGCCTTCCCGTAAGGAGCACCCAAGCTCGGTTCTAACTGAGTCCAGCTCAATACCTGTCCGGCATCCTTAATCGTTGACTCAAAAGTGCCGGTACCAGCCTGCATCCCGGCTATTGTTAGGCCAAGATAGCCGCTACCCCAGACAGTATTTGAATGAGTTCCGCCCGCAAGCTCCGCGGCCAGGTCAACAAAGGTATTGGTTTGTCCGACCGGTGGAGATTCGGGGTCTAAGAGGGGACAGATTGCATCGCAACCACTAGTGGCGGTACCGATCATTCGCAGTGACGCGTCAATTCCCGGCGGATAATCACCCATAGTCTCCAGCACGTAAAAGCTAACCGCGTCCGCCAAGCTCACAATATGCGCGGTCCGCTGGGCATTTCTCGCAGTCTCTATCTGACGCTGTGGCCGTATCCGAATAATAATGATCGAAGAAAGGATGACAAAAATAGTTATTGCCACCAAAAGTTCAATCAGGGTAAAACCTTTATTAGTACGTAGTCGTGACCATCTAAATTTCTTCTCCATGTATCCTTATTATACCCTAAATTTACGCAACATTTACATTTGAGCGGTACGAACGCGTAAATAAATATATAAAAAACAATTGTACTACACCAATCTTTTTCTTCGGAATGCGATTCCCGAAGCCGTTTTCAAATATAGTTCAAAGGCGATGGCTTTGTCTTTGTTCAGAAATCCGCAAATCCAAATAATTTTCCACGGCCTAAATTTATGTGTGTGTTTGTTAGCCCCTGAATTATGGGATATCAGCCTTGTTTTGATATCTGGAGTTGAGCCAATATACGTCTGATTAGGAGAATTTACACTTTGTAGAATATATACGTAGTACATCGCTTAGCAAGCTAGAATATTGACCAATACCTCTCTAGTAACCGTCGTAAACGGTGCTTGCCGTTCGAAGCCTAATATTATCATACCAGAGGTAGAGAAAGCCCGTGCTTCGCCGAGGCTACGCAGGGCCATTCTCCGCCAAGGCGTAGATATGTATACGTAGCGCATAGGCTTGCCATTCGAAGCCTAGGGTAATCTGACAAGAAAATTAATGAGAGCCCGTGCTTCGCCGAGGCTACGCAGGGCCATTCTCCGCCAAGGCGTAGAATGGAGCGGGTAAGGGGAATCGAACCCCTGTATTTTGATTGGCAACCAAACGTACTACCATTGTACTATACCCGCAACTATTCAAATGTAGAACTCTGATATTGTAGCGTTCAAGCCCGCCTTGGTCAATATCTAAAATGCCCCAACGCCGCTAAGCACAAAAGCGCCCACCATGCCCACAATCACCACAATAACAACGATAGTCTTCAGTGTTTTCTTAAACATTAAGGACAGTATATCATCGGCTACAAACCAAATCAAACAAAAAACCCCGGCGAAACGCCGGGATTTTTTGTTTTCTACGCTTATCCTGCGGAAGTTATTTTACAGCCTCCTTCAAAAGAGTACCTGGCTTAAACTTCGGCTTCTTGGCAGCCGCAATCTGAATCTTCTCACCAGTCTTTGGGTTAACACCCTGACGAGCCTTTCGGTTCACAACCTCAAACTTACCAAAACCGGTGATGTTTACCTCTTCACCCTTCTTCAGGGTGTTAGTGATTGTATCAAAGAACAGGTCAACAACCTCCTGTGCCTTCTTCTTGGTCGCGAGCTCCGCGCCATTCATGATCACCTGTACCAAATCATCTTTCTTCATAGTATTTAATTAATTTGTTAATACTTTTTAGTAATAAGGATATTATATAGCATCTACGCTAAAAATCCACAACCCACCCCTGTTTTCCGAATATCGAATATGCGGCAACGAATCAACGAATTGCAGAAGACAACTTTAGCACATTCGATGATTCGTGGTCATTCGTGATTCGTGACCAGCGCTAGCGCGCATATTCCACCGCTCTCATCTCCCGAATAATATTCACCTTGATCTCACCCGGATACTGCAACTCAGTCTGGATCTTATTGGCCATGTCTTTAGCCAACTGCAAAGCTCTAAAGTCGTCTATCTTCTCTGGCACTACAAACACCCGAATCTCTCTACCGGCCGAAAGCGCGTAAGCCTTTTGAACTCCCTCAAACTTACTGGCCGTCTCTTCCAGCTCCTTTAAACGCTTGATGTACTGTTCCACAGTATCCCGTCGCGCCCCCGGTCGAGCCGCAGACAAGATGTCGGCCGCGGTGACGATGTACGACTCCGGGCTTGAGAACGGATAGTCCTCGTGGTGGCTCTTCATAGAGTCAACCACAGCCGCCTCAACACCATACTTCTCCAAGATCTTAATACCCAGGTCCACATGCTTACCTTCAACTTCATGGCTAATCGCCTTACCAATGTCGTGGACCAGCGCGCCTTTTTTCGCAATGTCTACATTCACACCCAGCTCCCTAGCGATCATGCCGGAGATGTGCGCCATCTCAATAGAGTGCACCAGCACATTCTGGCCATAACTGGTTCTAAAGTGAAGCCGGCCCAGTAGCTGCATTATCTCACGCGGGAAGCCAATAACGCCGACCTCCGCGGCCGCGTCTTCACCAATCTTCTGCATCCGCTTGATAAGCTCAGCCTTGGCCTCGTCAACCTTTTCTTCTATCTTCGCCGGCTGAATGCGCCCGTCTTTAAGCAGCTTCTCCAAAGTCATGTAGGCAATCTCGCGGCGCAGCGGGTCAAAAGAGGAGAGGATAACGCTCTCCGGCGTCTCGTCCACGATTATCTCCACCCCGGTCGCTCGTTCCAGCGCCTTAATGTTGCGGCCTTCGCGACCAATGATCTTGCCCTTTAAGTCTTCAGTGGGTAGGGGGAAGACGCTGGTAGTTGTGTCTGCGACATGCGTTCGGGCATAACGCATAATCGCGGTTGTAACAATTTCCGAGGCCTTCTTTTCAATCTCCTCGCGCCGCTCTCGTTCCATCTTCGTGATAGAAACAACCAGGTCATCCTTATACCTCTGCTCAACTTCAGTGAAGATCTTCTCCTTGGCTTCTTCCGCCGAAAACCCGGCCACTTTCTCAAGCTGAGCCACAGCCTGTTCTTTTACCTCTTTTATCTTAGCGCTTTCTTCTTCAATCTCCTTTGTCTGACTTGCAAGCTTTTCTTCCTTTTGGGTAGTGGCCAAAATCTGCTTTTCTAAGTTCTCCTCGCGCCTCAGCACCCGCTCTTCCAACTTTTCAACCTTCTCTTTATCTTCTTTAGCCTCTTTTTGAGCGTCCGCAATAATAGCCAGGGCTTTTTCCTTGGCCTTAGTGGTCAGCTCGTCCGCCTCTTTACGAGCCTCCTCAACCTTAGTCTTTACCGTCTCCTCAACCGATTTAGCCTTTTTTCCCGCAACGCTGTAACGAATTACATAGCCAATAACTAAGCCGGCCACAAGTAACACCCAGGCCAGCGGGGTCAGATCGAAACTCATATAGTTGTATGCTCGCTAAATTCTTCAGTAAAACCATGAATTTTTTAGGAGTCAAAATATTTTAGTGATATAAGTTGCTTCAAAAATAACTCTCTTAGTATATGGAAACATTCCCTATTTGGCAACCATCCATGGTTTCCGAATATCGAATTGATAGCGAATAAATAAGCTAAGCGTCACCCAAGACTTCACTAATCACGCCTGCCTGTCCGGTAGGCAGGAATAATCACTAATCGCCTAATCCAATACGACCATTGCAGCCCATTCGTTTGATTCGTGATTATTAGTGATTAGTGAGGTCCTTATTGTAATTAGCCTGATGATGACGTGGTATAATACCCCTATGAAAAAACGCGTTGTTTTAGCAATTTTAGATGGCTGGGGGGTGGGCAGACAAGACCCCAGCAACCCAATTTATACGGTTAAGCCGCGTTCCTTGGAGTATCTGCGCTCTCGTTACCCGTTCGGCGCTCTGCAAGCCTCCGGAATCGCCGTCGGCCTGCCCTGGGGCGAAGTTGGTAACAGCGAAGTGGGCCACCTCACTATCGGCGCCGGCAAGATAATTTTTCAGCACTACCCACGCATCACTCTTTCTATAGAGCGCGGCAAATTTTTCAAAAACGAAGTATTCACCGCCGCTTTTGAACATGTCAAAACCAACAACTCCGCTCTGAACATCGCCGGACTACTCACCGCCGGCCACATCCACGCTTCTTTTGACCACCTCCAGGCCCTGCTGGAATACGCGGCTCAGCAGGGGGTAGGGCAAATAAATCTGCATCTTTTTGCCGACGGAAAAGACAGCCCACCTCAATCCGTATCCAAACTTCTTGAAAAATTGAAAAAAGTCACCGACCACCTTGGCGTTGGCGTGCTTGCTAGCATCTCCGGCCGCCACTTCTCCCTTGACAGAGACAGTCACTGGGACAGAACTCAAGCCGCCTATGAAGTCATGACCGGCCGAGTGCCAACCAGCCCGGAGAAGTTAGAGACTATAATCGCCAGCACCTACGAACAAGGAAAAAATGACCAAGAGATACCGCCAACTTTGCTTCTTGGTAAGACGAGCGCCATTAAAGACGGCGACGCGCTCATCTTTATTGACTTTCGCGAAGACAGCATCCGCCAGATAGCCGAAGCCTTTATAGACAAGGAATTTAAGGCATTTCCAATCCAAAAGTTTTCTAACCTGCACATCGTGACCATGACCGAGTACACCGCAGCCTTTCAAGTACCGGTCGCCTTTCCAAGCGAAGAAGTAACTCATCCGCTCGGCCGAGTACTTTCAGACGCGGGCAAGCAGCAGCTTTTGCTCGCCGAGACCGAAAAGTACGCGCACGTAACCTACTTTTTCAACGGCTTTCAAGATGATCCGTTTCCGGGGCAGGAGAGTGCCCTTTTGCCGTCAAACAACGTAGAGAGCCACGCCGAGCGGCCGGAGATGCGCGCCCGCGAGCTTGCTGATAAAGTTCTGGAAACTCTCCAGGCCGGGCAAAAAGATTTTATCGTGGTCAACTTTGCTAATGCCGACATGGTCGCTCACACCGGTAACTTCGACGCCGCCGCCCAGGCCGTTCGCACAATAGACACCGAGCTTGGCCGCGTTATCAAATACTGCGAAGAGCAAGATGTCGCCCTAGTCATCACCGCCGACCACGGTAACGTGGAGGTGATGCGCGACCCAATCACCGGCGAGATGGATACCAGCCATGACCCCAGCCCCGTCCCAATCTATATCTGCGCCAAGCAGATGCTAAGAACGAAGCCAAACACCAATCCGGATCAAAGCGAGGGCGGCGCTATCGGTATCTTGTCTGACGTCGCCCCAAGCATCTTAGAGCTTTTTGACCTGCCAAAGCCCCCGGAAATGAGCGGCCAAAGCCTTTTGCCCGTTTTAAGAGTTGACTAGGGATAAAATATGAGCGCGCCCCAGAAAAAAGAAAAACCAACCGGCCTGCCAACGACTCGTTGGATGCTTCAGCTGCCAATTCTCGCCGTCAGTATTGCCGCGGCCATCTACCTAGCGCAGTCAAACGTCATTGAGCAGATCTTAACCGCGACCAGTAGCGGCACCGGCCTGGGTTTTATCGTCGCTTCTTTTATCGCCGGCATTTTTTACGCCACCTTTTTCGGCGTGGTGCCGGCTACAGTCACTCTGATAGAGGTTGCTCAAGCCGGCAGCTCGCCGCTTGTAATCGGCATATTCGGCGGCCTGGGCGCGGTCATTGGCGATCTAAGCCTTTTTCAAATCATCCGCTTCGGCATCGTTGACGACCTAGTCGCGGCCTTTCAGCGCCGCAGCCAAGGCGCGTTCAAACGCCTGTTTAAAATTCGTTTTTTCAAAACTTTCCTACTCGCTATCGGCGCGGTCATTCTCGCCACGCCCATTCCGGACGAAATAGGCCTGACCATGCTTGGCATCGCCAAAACAAATTGGCGCCTTGTCGCCGCCGCCGGCTTTGTCTGCAACGCCATTGGTATCTACCTCCTGGCTTTAATAACCCAAGTCATCGTTTTTTAAACAACAAAAAAGAGCGCCTCCTCACAAGGCCCTCTCTTTTGTTATGTAAACATTATAACACGGTTCAGCCCATGTCAGGCTGAGGATGTGGATATCTTCGCCTCCGGCTAGTCACGAATCACTAATAATCACCAATCGCCTAATCCAACGCGACCATCGCAGTCCATTCGTTTGATTAGTGATTATTGGTGATTAGTGAGGTCCTGTCTGATGTCTTCATGTTATAATTACCCTATATGGAAAGCATCTCTATCATCATCGGCTCTGTCGCCGCCCTTATCGGCGTGGCTATGGCCGTCATGTACTTCCGCCTGCTCAAGCGCATCGCGGACGGCCAATCAGCGACCAAAGAGCCCGATCAAGCCATTTTAATGCTCCAGCAGCAGATGCAGGAGCTTAACCGCACCTTAGACGAAAAGCTCACCGACTCCACTAAAACAGCCCATTCCCACGCCTCAGAGATGGCCAAGAGCGTCCAACAGTTTATCAAAGAAGTAACCACCGAGCTGACCAAGGTAGGCGAGGGCCAAAAACAAGTTATCGGCTTTGCCGATCAGCTCCGCGAGCTCCAAGACATTCTCAAAAACCCAAAGCAGCGCGGTATTTTGGGCGAATACTACTTGGAGACCCTGCTCACCAACATCTTGCCCGCCGGCAGTTACCAAATGCAGTATAAGTTCAGCGATGGCGAGATAGTAGACGCGGCCGTGTTTGTTAAAGACAAAATAATCCCAATAGACTCCAAGTTCAGTCTTGAAAACTACAACCGGCTTGTTGAAGCCCGCGACCAAAGCGAGCGCGACCGCTTAGAAAAAGTATTTGTAAACGACCTAAAACTGCGCATCACTGAAACGGCCAAGTACGTCCGCCCAAACGAGGGGACGATGGACTTCGCCTTTATGTTCATCCCGCACGAAGCCATCTACTACGACCTGCTCGTAAACAAAGTCGGCGCCGTGGGTGGCGACACGGAAAATCTCATCCAGCGCGCCGCCCGCCACAGCAAGGTCATCATCGTCTCTCCAACCTCTTTTTTGGCCTATCTACAAACCGTGCTTCAAGGACTACGCGCCCTGCAAATTGAAGAGACCGCCAAAGACATCATCAAGCGCGTGGAAGAGCTTGGTCAACACCTGTCTCGGTACGACACCTACATGCTCAAGCTCGGCAACAACCTCTCCACCACGGTTAACGCCTACAACACCGCCACCAAAGAGCTGAAGAGGATAGACAAAGACGTCCTGCGCATCACCGGCGAAGCCGCCGGCGTGGAAGTAGCCCTTGTTGATAAACCCCAATCCGCAGAAGAATAAAAAATGAAATTTATGAGGTCTCTCTTCCCTTAGGAAGTGAGACCTCATAAATTCAATTCTTACATGCATCAGATCCAATATCGACAACAGCAGGTCTTGTACGACAAAAAGTGGCAGACGCTCCTTCGCCGCGCCTGGCTTTTCCGCCACATTCCGTTCATAGACGCCGCTTTCGGTAGCGGCTCGCTCGCTCTTGGAAATGTCAGCGAGGATTCTGACCTGGACGTGCTTATAGCCGCTCAACCTGGGCGAATATTCACCGCCCGGGCCGCCGCCATCATCGCCTTTGGCACCTTCGGCTGGAGGCGTAGTAAATTGGATCACCGCGAATCCGCCGCCGACAAAGTCTGCTTGAATCACTTCGTAACCCCCGATACTTACCAGCTCACCTTAGAGCCAAACGACTACTGGCATCTACTCTACACTCAACTCACACCCATTTATGGGCAGACCGCGCTCATAAAAAAATTCAACCACGCCAATAGTTGGGCGGGCATTAGCGAGTACCGCTTGGATGCCCGACACAAGTATCAAACTGCCAGTCTTTTTAAGCGCGTCCTGACTAGTCTCCTGACAAGCAGCCTCGGTGACTGGCTGGAAGATAGACTAAAATATTACCAGATAAAGCGAATTGAAAGTGGTCTACCCAGGCCCGGCGAGCAACGCCCCTCCGTCATTCGCGCCGTAGCCAGTCATTTGTCATCCTCGAGAGGAGCGAAGCGACGAGTCGGGGATCCAATTTTATCATCTCAAAAAAAGACCTACCGCCTCCCGCCACTCATCACCTACACCGATTTTGAACTCCAGTTCCACCCCGACCCGGCAACTATTGAAATTCAATAAATTTACGAGGTCTCCCTTCCGAAGTGCGACTTCCGAACATGGTCTATGAAGGCGTCGCAAAATGCTATACTTAATTAATGCCAAGAATTGAGGAACTGCTGAAAAACTACCTAGACTACCTTGAGATAGAAAAAAACCGCTCGCCAAAAACCAGAGCCAACTACGAGCAATATCTCAAGGCCTTTTTCGCCGATCAAAAAATAAAAACTGAGCGCGACATCACCGCCGCCGCCATCCGCGAGTTTCGACTAAGCCTGGCCCGCAAAGATACCGGTCGGGGAGGGAGCATGAAAAAAATCACCCAAAACTACTACGTCATCGCCATCCGCAATTTTTTAAAATACTTAATCAAAGAAGACTACGACGTCCTATCCACCGACAAGATAGAACTGCCCAAAGTACCCAAACGCCAAATAGACATCATTGAATACGCCGACCTAGAGCGCATGCTCGCCGCCCCCAGCGGTTCTGATCTCCGCTCCCTGCGCGACAAAGCCATCCTAGAGTTCTTATTCTCCACCGGCCTCCGTCTCTCCGAGCTGTGCAATCTAAAGCGCTACCTAGACTTCGGCAGGGGAGAGATAACCGTCCGCGGCAAAGGTGAGAAGCTTCGCGTCGTCTTTGTTTCAGAGGGATCAGCCAAAACCATCAAAGCCTATCTGGATAAGCGTCCGGACGCCGAAGACTGGCTCTTCGTCAGTCTTTCCAAGGTCCCTAAAGGATCGAAAAAAACAGCAAAAGTTATCGGCAAAATAACACCCCGCGCCGTCCAGCGCCTGGTAGACAAGTACGCTCGCCAAGCCGGCATCGGCGAGCGCGTCAGCCCCCACAAACTTCGCCACCTCTTCGCCACCGACCTGCTTCGAAACGGTGCCGACCTCCGCTCCGTCCAAGAAATGCTCGGCCACTCCTCAATCACCACCACCCAGATCTACACTCACATCACCAACAAAGAACTCAAAGACATCCACAAAAACTTCCACGGCCGCCGCCGCCAAGGCTAATGTGGGCCAAGGCAAACGAAGGAAAGGGGAGTAGACGAGAAGAAGGTTTTTCGGCATACTAGTACCACGCTGAGGTGGTGGAATGGCAGACACGCTAGCTTTAGGAGCTAGTGCCGCAAGGCGTGAGGGTTCAAGTCCCTCCCTCAGCACACTGATCTGTATCCCAAAAAGTGGACAAGAACGAAAGTCCACTTTTTGTTTTCTCTGCTACTTCTTTAATCTTCCCTTCTGCCTGGAAGTCAGGAAAAGCTTGAAAGTTCATTTTTAGAATTAAGTAAAAAGTACGCGGCCGCGTACTTTTTACTTTTTTACTTAGGGCATGGTATTCTTAGTAATAAGCGATGAAAGACCTTAAAAAGAAACCAAGGAAAAAGCAGGGCAGAGCCGCAAAGGTAACAATGCGCGCGCTAGAGATATTAAGTGAAACAGCTATGAGCCTGCCGGACTTTGTGGGTGCATTTTTGACGGCGGGCTATGGTGCCTCTGTGGGCAAGATGGAAAGAGCGAGAGGTGGCGGGGCAGTTGATCTAGAAGATATCAATATCAGAAAGTATCGAGAAATGATGTATCGGCTTCGCCGAGATAAAATGGTGAGCGATACCAGAAGCCCCAAGGGCGAAATTCAATACACGCTTACCGAAGAGGGGAGAGAGTATCTAGAAGCCTTACGAAAAACAGTGCCACGGCTCTGGCTTATTCCTAACTACCCAAAAGAAGAAAGCGAGGAGTATATTTTAGTAACATTTGACATTCCCGAAAAGGAAAAGAAAAAGAGAGATTGGTTACGTGCCGTTTTAAAAAGGATGGAATTCGTTATGGTTCAGCAAAGCGTCTGGATCGGGAAAGTAAAAATCCCCAAAGACCTTATCCGCGACTTAAAAGAAAAAAACTTGCTTGATTGCGTAGAATTCATGGAGACCAGGCGAATGGGTACCCTCTCCGCCGAATAAGTAAAAAGTACGCGGCCGCGTACTTTTTACTTAAATTGTGGGAGGAAAATGAGGTAAAAAAGGCACACGCGGTCAAGCTTGACAAATAGGTAAGAAGTATGCTATAATATAAGATATAGCGGCTATATTTGCGGCTATATGCTCTTTAACAAAAACAGGGTTTACGAGACAGAAATGAATCGAGGCAGCGCCCTAAGTACTACGAACTAAGTACTACGAACTAAGTACTAAGCACTGGTGCGCTTCGTTTCTGTCTCGTACCTGTAACGAGACGTTTTTTGGCCCTCCTTTGGGCTGTCGCCCCGTAATAGGGAGAAACGCCCTACGGGGCAACATGGCCCTCGGGCCAAGGAGATTTGACCATGGAATTGTGGCAATTCGGACTGGCAGGAGCGCTCATCGCGCTTCTAGTCAGCGTCACGACGCTTCTGCTTTCCTACCGGAAAGCGGAAGACAAGAAGCCTGAAATGGCTGACGAGCTCCCGCCGACCCGTACCTGTTGCGACGCCGACCCGCTCGACGTTGTGGATGAAGCGACCCGGGCGGCAATGAGCCGCCCCGGGAGCAAGGCAGAGGACGAGCCGGACATCGCCGGACTCCTCCACGTGTTCCACTTCGCCTTCTGGGCGTTCGTGGGGCTCGCCCTGGTCGATGGCTTGCCGCCGTTTGTCGGCTGGCCTCTCGGCCTGGTAGTGGCAATTGTGCCGGCGCTCGGGTGCCTCATTACCTCGTTCGATAAGATCGAGGAGGAGAACCCGCCGAGCATCGGCCTCGTCACCATCTTTGGTCGGCACATGCCGACCATGAAGGACGAGGGGCTCAAGCTCTTCTTTCGCTGGTTCGGGCTCTGGGTCTTGCAGAAGATCCAGATCGACCAGCGCAAGGTCAACGTTGACCTTGGCTTCGTCCGGTTTTACCTGCCGGACGGCCAGCAGGTGGATCAGGAGTTCAGTTTCACCTACAGTGGGGAGCAGACTGGCCACGGGGCCAGGAACTTCGTCAATGCCGGAGGCCATGGCTCTGCCGATCTTGGCTCCGGAGAAATGGGGTCAATCAAGGGGGACGAGCCAAAAACCGGAGTCCCCGGCATTGTGACCGAAATCCTCATCAACGAGGCCCGAAACTGGTTCGCCTCACCACACGAGGGGCCCAAAACGGTAGACGATGCCTACCAGATGATCGGCGTGGAGTTGCCCTTGGTCCTGCTGCTCAAGCTGGACCTCGACAACCAGATACCGCCGAGTATCAACGGTTTTCCGATCTTGGACCTCTTCGCCTATCTTAGAGATAAGAGGGCGGCAACGGCGCATGGCCGGGATCTCTCCGAAAAGTCCAAGGAGTTGGAAGTGCAGTTCCGGGCACTCTCTCCGGATCAGCGAGCCCAGATGGCCACCGACCTACACAAGGTAGCGGCCAAGATGGACCGCATCCAGCACGGACAGGACGGCATCGTCCTGGAATGGCTTGGCATGCGGATAGACAAGCTTGTAATCGGCCGCGTACGCTTCTCGGAAGAGTACGAGAAATCCCGACTCCAGATTCAAGTTGAGAGGAGAAAAGCAGAGTCTGCCGCAGTCTCGACCGCGGCAGACATCCGCCGAGTCCGAGCCTACAAGAGGCTCGGACTTAGCCCGGAGCCAGCACTCATGGCGTCGCAGGTGAACACCGGCAACGCCACTCGATCCATCAACACCAACGAGACACGGGTGGACGACCAGACGCGCGAAAGCGCCGAGGCAGTCGCCAGGCTGTTCGCACAGGCAATCGCCTTCGGCGCCGCAGCAATCGGTGAGGGGCTCCGGTCCCGTACCCCAACCTAGGAAGGAGAATGAAGTGAAGAGGTGGATGAAATGGACGCTCGGCGTCGCATTGCTCGTACTCGCCGGAGTCGGGTTCTGGATCGCGGCCACCAAGGTCGCTCCCAGTCGCCCGGCTTCGAACGACTCGTCCGGTGCTTCGGCGCCGAGCGAGTACGAGAGGGACCGGGACGCGGATCGGGCCGCATGGTACGATCGTCGTCCTGCGGCGAACGACGACGGCAACCAGCCTCCGGGCTGGAAGCCGCCGGCGCCGCCGAATCCACCGTCGAAAGAGGAGTTGATGACGCCGGAAGGCGACATCAACTTCGCGCTGACGGACACGCTGGTCACCCTGTCATGGGACGGGATGACCAGTACCACGGTGCCACTGGGAGGTGGCATCTGGGTCCGACTTCCGGACAACACGCGCTGGAAGGCGCAGTCCGCCGCGCTCCAGGACGAGTTCCTGAAGCCAGTGCGACTGCGGGAGGGCGACTATCGCCCAGTGCTGGGCAACCAGCAGAGATACCAGACTCTTCTCTGGATTCAGCCGCTGGCCAAGCCGATCCCGGGCGAAACGATCCGGGTCTGGATCCACAAGTGAAAGGAGGTGTCTCACGGTAGGCCTCGCGCCACAAGGCGAGGCGAACAACGGCCCCGGCCCGTGCACGTAAGTGCATGGTGTCCGGGGCTGTTTCAATTTGTAGACAATTCAAAGCAAAAACCCGCCGTACGGCGGATTTTTGAAATAGCCTAATTCATAACTCCTCCAACTCCTCAAGAGGAGAGAGGCTTCTAACCGGCACCGAGCAGTTCGGCGACCACGAAGCGGATACCCTGAGCCAAGAAGGCGACCACCAAAGCTACAACGGCATAGATGATCTTCTTGTGGGCGGTGCTGATCTTTTCTTCCTCACCGCCAGCCGTCAAGTAGCTGAAAGCGGCCAGGATGATAAAGATTACTGAAAGAATAAGCAGAACAGTGAACAACCATCCAATCAAGGTGTTGAAGATATCAATGAAACCGCCAAAGCTGGTAACCGTAGTTGGCGGCTGAATCACTTCTCTGTCAAACCCGCCAGACTGCGCCATGGCGAGCCCTGGCATGGTCAAGAAGGTAACAAGTGTAAAGAAAAACTTTTTCATGAGTATTAGCGAATAATGCTAATCGAAAGTAATAATGCGAATGCGCGCCATTACCTGTCGACCTTTTCAATTAAGCTTATAGTAGCACGAAATAAGCCAATTTTTATTGGGGATAAATTTAACCAAGGACAAGCTGTCTAACCACAAAGACTATTCCCTTAGCCAAAAAGGCAACTACCAAGGCAACCACAGCATAGATAAGCATCTTGTGCGCGTCTGCCACTCCATCACCACCACCAGAGACAAGGTACTTGTAGGCGGCCAAAATAATGAAGATAACCGCCAATATAAGCAAAATAGTAAACAGCCAGTTAGTCAGTGTGGACAGAAGAACGACAACGCCCGGGAAGCCTTCGCCTAGAATAGTTTGCCCCGCCGGCGGAATATTGGCAACGCCATCTCGCCCTATGCCAATACCTCCAGTTCCGCCACCCCCACCGCC
>Ga0210057_1003183_pt1 | contig 22753 bp, 21 predicted proteins | sample CryGeyCG2114_010_2_FD_183968 | JGI IMG/M metagenome (GOLD analysis project Ga0210057, IMG submission 183968) | Groundwater microbial communities from aquifer - Crystal Geyser CG10_big_fil_rev_8/21/14_0.10 (SPAdes) (version 2) | ecosystem: Environmental > Aquatic > Deep subsurface > Groundwater ...
CCCAACTGCTACTCCGACACTAATTGAACAATTAACGCTCAACTGTGATGATGTTTGTTCAAGTAATGCCGACTGTGCCAATACCAACCATATTTGTTTTACTGCGAGTGATGGGGCAAACCGTTGCCGCCTAGAATCGAACCCAACGGATCAAAATTGCCAGCCAGCTCAAGTTGCCCAACAGCCTCAAACTCAGCCGCAACTACCTAGCGAATTGCCCGCCACTGGTCCAGCCGAATGGATGACTTGGCTCCAAGCAGGGTTAGCTGCAGTTGGTGTGGGGGCAGCCCTACTACTTTTACTTTAAATTTAATATGTTGACAGAGATTAGTGCTATTTTGGTGATTGTGGCAGTCTTGGGTTTGATACTCAGACGCTTCCAAATTCCCTTAATGATTGGTTATTTATTAACGGGTTTGCTTGCAGGTCCTTTTCTTTTGAATACGTTGCATTCGAGCCAAACCTTATCTCTTTTTTCCAGTCTAGGTATTACAACTTTGTTATTTTCAATTGGTTTGCATCTCTCTTTCAGGGCAATCAGAAATTTAGGAAAACAAGTTTTGATTTTAGGTTTTCTTCAGGTTGTGATAACTACTTTAGCAAGTTTGGGTTTGTTATTTCTTTTGCACTTTTCTTTTTGGTCGTCCGTTTTTACAGGATTGGCCTTGTCATTTAGTAGCACCATAATTATTCTTAAACTTTTGTCTGATAAAAATGAAATCCATCAGCTTCACGGCAAAATGTCTGTGGGACTACTACTAATTCAAGATGTAATAGTAAGTTTTGTTTTAATTGGTTTAGCCAGTTGGGCGGGTAGTGAGGAAATCGCGGTGAGTAGTTTAGTTTTAAATTTAGTTTTAAAAGCCGGATTGATTGCTTTAACAATGGCATTTTTTACTAAATGGTTATTAAATCCTATTCTCAAAAAGGTGGCAGATGATCAGGAAATGCTTTTTGTCTTTTCTTTAGCTTGGGGTGTAGGGTGGGCTCTTATTTTTGAAAAGATTGGTTTTTCGATGGAAATAGGTTCACTGGTAGCTGGAGTGGTTTTAGCCAGCACTATTTATGCGGAAGAAATTGCGGCTCGCTTAAGGCCACTGCGTGATTTTTTCCTGTTGCTGTTTTTTGTAGAACTGGGCGCAGGTATTAGTTTGGGTAGTTTCCAGGCTTTAATTGTGCCAATTTTGGCCCTCACTCTCTTGGTATTGTTGTGGAAACCATTAATTGTGATGTTGATTATGAAAATGATCAAGTTTCAGCCTCAGACAAGCTTTAAAACGGGCGTCAGTATGGCTCAAATTAGTGAGTTTTCACTCATCATGATGGCGATGGGTTTGGAATACAATTTGGTAACTCAGGATGAGTACAGCATATTGGGATTTGTCGGGCTGATTACTATGACACTCTCAACTTTGGCTATTTCCAGGTTGGATGGATTTTACAGTTGGGTTAAGCCACTGCTTGACGTTTGGAGATTAAATACTGATCGTAGTGTGACCAATCGACAAGTTAAATCACCAGATGTTTTGGTTTTCGGATACAATCGCGTGGGTCGGCAATTTATTAATGGTCTTGAACGTCAAAAATATCGCGTTTCGGTGGTTGATTTCAATCCAGAAGTCGTTGAACAGCTTGTTGAGGATAAAGTCGCTCATCATTTTGGTGATGCCAGTGACGTAGATTTTTTGTCTGAATTACCTTTAGAAAAGGTCAAGCTTGTGGTGTCGACCATACCTAGTTTAGAGAATAACCTAGTCTTGGTTACTCAACTTAAAAATCGGTCGGACAAAGCCAGTATTATTGTGTTTAGTCACGATGACTCTCAAGCCGAAAGTCTATACGAACGTGGTGCTGACTTAGTAATTTTGCCACACAAACTGGCGGCTCAGAAGGTAGTCTATTGGTTAGCCAGATATGGAATTGACCCTCAGGCACTGGTGAGACAGAGGAAATAGCAGTTTGACTGGTCTGCTAAATTTTACCTATCGATCTTGAACAGTAAGAATCCCTTGAACATCAGAAAAATAAATGGTGTTTTCCCCCATAAGTCTAGCAAACTCACAAAAGGCTTTCGGTTTTTTTGCCAGGGTATTCAATTTAATCACTAAGAACAGATAATTTAGTGAATATTTTGGAGCTCAGGATACATGAGAAATAAGAATTCTCTGGCCGCATGTCTGTTTTTCCCCTTAAAAGGAAAATCATGAATATCGAAGCCTGGAGAATTGTTTACCTCGATGATAATATACGATTTCTTGGTTTGTTTTTTTGTAATATCTTTGGACAAAAAATCAATTCCGGCCAATGATAATCCCGGTATGGCATTCACTGCCTTAAGAGCAATTTCTTTAACACTTTGATGAACTTGGTCGGTAAAATCGATGGCATCACCACCCTGGGATATATTTGAAACTCGTCGTAAGTATATTCTTTTTCCCTTCTGAGGTACGGAAAGAAAATTGTAATGATTTTCATTTAATAGCGCTGACATCCGACTGTCCATTTTAATCTTTAAATGTGAAGTCATTCCATTTTTGACGCCTCGGATTGGATTGTTATTTTTCTTTTTAATTAATTTTTTGATTGAATCTACGCCGTTACCGACCACACTGGCCGGTCTTCTATACAATACACCAATAACTTTTTCTCTTGTGGCCAAAATCCTGTATTCCTTTCCCTGGAACATCTCTTCTACAATGGCGGTTGAATTTTGCTTGCCCGAATACTCAAGTGCCAAATCAATCGCCTCTAAATATTCGTCAAAACCCACCACATTGACTGTAATATTATCCCCCCAAGTACCATCACTTGGTTTGACTACTAAAGGTTTTGTTAAATTGTTGTAAATAGACAATAAAAACTCATCTGAACTTGATTTTCTAATTCTAAAACCTTTAGGTACAGAAATAACCTGACTGTATAAAAGGTTAGTGGTAACTTTTTTGTTATGACAAGCGTACTGAGCCAAAGCTGTGGTTGAAGACGGCACTTGATGATAAAAAGTTCGTTTTTTATCTTGGTAAGAGAGCTCAATCAACTGAGTGAAAGGAATCACTTTAAAATTCACACTAAACTTTTTTGCCTCTTCCAATACAAGCCTGGTACTATTGCTGATATTTTTGTTTTTGAAAACACCTTGGGGACTGTTAAACTCATATATTAGTTGTGACATCAGATCCTTTCTGAGGATTTTGGCAGCAAAAGCTAAAGAAATATTTCATAAATTGCTTTGATGTGGAAATATCATCATAACACTGTTGAGAGAAAACATCAAATATTATGGGATAGAAGGTCGGGCTGTGGAGAAGGTGAGAAATTAGCTCTGAATGGTTGCAATCGGTTTATTTAGGTATTAAGATGTAATTTGTGTCAATCTTAAAAAATCATTTTAATTGATAATATCATTACGTATGGACGAAATTAGAGTATCTTTTGAACCACCAAAAACGCCTTTCGAACAGCTGGAAATACTGATGAGGGAGTTTGGTGGTGACTGGGAAAATATTCCAGAAGAAAGATTGAAAGCAATTGGGTATTGGCGCCAACCTATAGAAGGTGGCTGGAAACTTGCCAGAATACCAGACGAGGTTTCACTGGCAAAAGCAGCACAAGATGAAGCCGAAAGAAAAAAAGATTGGCAGGATCAGTGGGAAAAGAAAACCAGCAATACTCCATTTGGCAGGATAGAAGTTCAGGCTACTGAAACTAGCATAGCTTATAGACACTTAGATATTCAAGCCGTAAATGATTTGAGGTTCATGATTGATGAGCTAGCAACATTTGTGGTTCCCAGCGGGATTAGTACTTTAGAATTTTTAAATTTAGGATTGCCTGAAACAGCTAACATAATAGTGTTGCATCGCAATTTCCTAGCTTTCGCAGCTAAGCTTGATAAAAATGTTGGTATAGAGGTCGACGAGCTTGCTGATCATATTTTTATGTGCTGGAGTTTTGCTTTACTGCAGGAGGGAGGTCCGTTTAAATCATCTTTCTTAGAAAGTGACCCAAGACAGTTTTTGATGGATTACACAATGGACTATGTGGGAGATGGTAAGGCACACAAAATAATTCCTTCCAAAAATGCAGGAAGACTTGCAATGGACTTTGAAAGACTTGCCGGCGCTCTCACGGACGTTTCATATTATAAACATAAATATTTAGAGGTAGGAAAAGAACTTTTTGAAGCTGATTTGAACGAGTCGTTTGAGGAAGATTGTCCACAACTCACGGCTTATATTAGAAAAAATGAATTGTGGACACAGCATCAAATCATGTCTCATTTTATCGGTAAATATTTAGAAGAGATTGGTTTAAGGGAATTGGGGCAACTAATACCGCAAAGCTCGAGTGCACAGGAGGCTACTATCCTAATTTCAAAAGCTGATTTTATTGGAAAGCTAGTTGCAGAAGAAAAACAAATAAAGGCGTTGGTTAAAGGAGGTACCAGAGAGCAATATAGTCAATATAGTGGCAGATTAAAAGAAATTAGCCAAGAGAAGAAGCATATGAGGCAAATTCAAAGTGGTTTGTATGCTCTTTTAAATCTACCCGAGACTGTCGCCAATGTACTTAAAACAAGAATGAAAATTATCCAAGATTTTTTGACAACCAAGAATACTCAAAATGGTGATAGTGATTCCGCCTTAATTTTGGATGCTACTCCAAATGAAGAACTAGATAGTAATCCTGGAGCCGTAAGTGGAGATTGCACAGAAGGTGCCCCATTGCCGTTTAATCGTCCGGATTTACCACTATATAACGTCAAGGTTTATAATCCAGATAATTTGCACATTGGAAATATGTATCTCTTAGTAACTAAGGCCTTAAATGGAAAATTGGTTTGGCACTTTGATGCCGTGCAAATACCTTCAAGATCGGTTGATTGGTCAATCACCATACCCAAGCTGATTGAAAGAATTAGTTTGGAGGCAGAAAGACAAGGGGTTGATGTAATCACTATGAATGATTGGGCGGTCAACACATCAAACTATGACTATATCCAAGATGCTCTCTCAGGTTATTGGAAAAGTCATGGAGAAAAATATATTTCGATTAAAAAACCAAAAAAGCCAAAAGTGGGTAGATACTCTGATTTGCAAGGTACAAATGAAGTCAAAGTACTGTGGGAGAGAAATTCTGAACCTAGCACGCATCATTGATTGCACAAATTCAAGTCCAATCCCTTAAGGTTATGATCCCGGACTAGGATTTACGATTCGCTCGCTATGCTCGCTCACATGCACTAGGCGGGTGCTTTGCACTCGCCGTCGCGAATTGCTCCTCGCTCACGCTCGTCGCTTTCATCATCCTCAAGTCAAAAATCCACAAATAGAAATACCCTGCGGGTATTTCTATTTATGGATCCCGGACTAGGATTCGAACCTAGGATAACAGGGTCAGAACCTGTTGTGATGCCACTTCACTATCCGGGACTAAACTAACGTATTATAAATCAAGTTGAGTTAATTATCACTCCGCCTTAAACCATGAATTGGTGGTTTTTTTTGAGGAAGAATCTATTATATCAGAATATAACAAAGTATGACAGGATTGTAAATCTGGCCGACTAGCCTATACTGCCTTCTTTGCCATGAAAAACCTGCTCCTGGTGGAAAATGACTCCCCACTGGCTTACAGTATCAAACAATCTCTCGCTCATCTCGACGTTTCTATTCAGGTTGCACCATCACTAAGCAAAGCATATGATTTTTTGGAAATGATGCCATTCCGTTTGGCGATCATTGATCGGATTTTAGATGATGGGGATGGTTTAGAGTTAATTGAATATTTAGCTCAGGAAGCGCCCGATATTTGCGTCCTGGTCATCTCCCAAAAAACAGCTCAGCTTGAACGAATTAAGGGCATGAGGGCAGGGGCAATAGATTATTTGTCTAAGCCACTTGAAATGGAAGAACTGAGGCTGAAGATAGGCAAATTATTAAAGTTAAAACTGCAGGATCAAACCAACACGATTAAAATAGATGGATTATGTTTAAACATTAGTTCGGGAATATTAAAAATTGGTCAAATATCCGTCCAGCTGAGGCGGAGAGAATCAGAACTTTTATCCTGCTTTATGGCGCATCCCAATCAAGTTATGTCCCGGGACCAGCTTATTACTCAAATTTGGGGTTCTTTGACTGCCCAGCCTCTCTATTCAACACTGGATGTTTACATCAGGCGAATTAGAATTAAATTAGGGGCAGTTTCTTCCATGCTTAAAACTGTCAGAGGATTTGGCTATATATTTAAACCTGGGTTGTCTGGGGTTTAGTCTTAAACTTGGGTAAAATGATCGAGACTCTTGTGCCTCTACCCACAACACTATCTAGACAAAACTGACCCTGAAAAGTATTTTCTATTACCCTTTTGGCAAATGGTAACCCGATTCCTCTGTCTGGACCTTTAAATGATACGCCTGGGATAAGGATGGCCATTTGTTGCCACTTGGACATACCTTTACCCAAATCAATAATATCGAGCCTGATGGCGGAGTGATTTTGTTTACAAGCAACCACAATGGGAATGCCAGAGATTTGTTGATTGTAGGCTTGAATTGCGTTTGAAATCAAACAGCTCAGGGCCTCCTGAAATAATAATTTTGGACCAAAAGTGCTAAATTTGCCACAAGATTTGTTGGGCGTAATTGTAAGAAAAATTCCTCGTTCACGAAACAGTATGGCTACTTCTTGAGTCGCACTTAAGACATCAAACTCCTGCCTCTTGATCGCGCGTTTGCCATTAACCAAACTAAGCAGTGCTTTAAGTTGCTCCAAAGCCACTTTTAGCTGATGTAAATATCTTTTATTATGCTTCTTTTTGAGTGACTCATCCAGTAAGTCAACGGTTAAGTTAAGTGTAGAAAGGGGAGTATCTAAGGCGTGATTAAAAACTCGAGCAGTTGATAAATCTAATAAACTTGAATAATGAGCATTGCCAGAATGCGTCTTTGAGACTTGGTTTTTCAAAGCAGCCAGCGCCACTTTTACCATTCTGTCTTATATATTTATATATAAGGCTTTTGTATTATATATACAAACACCTCAAAAGTAAAGTTTTTATATGAAAAAAGAATTGATATGAACGTCTAAGCACTAAATACGGAACTGTCCATCACGATAAAGTAGTATATTTTGACCATTCGTAAGTTGGGCATGAACGATTCTTTTTTTGGTAGAAATTATGTCTGTATGCTCTGGAGAATCGTTAAAACCCAATCTCTGCCAATCCCTCTTTTTGAGTAATGATTGATTGCCACGGTAGCAATCACGATATGCCATACCAATCGCAACATGCATGTTTCCTTCTGGACCGCCCATGTTTTCGTCATAAAGTGTTTCGGCCATAAAATGCGTAATATGGGATAGTCTATTATCTGTTAGGGAAAACTCTCCCAGCTTATCTGCGTTTTTGGATTTAAGCATTGATTCGAGCACTGTTTGGCCGGTTTGGGCTGTAGCTTTCACCACCAAACCAGAAGTTAATTCTAACCGGATACCCTGAATTAAATTGCCGTATCTATAAACAGGTTGATTAAATTCAATGTAGCCCTGGCTTTTTCTCCAATCTGGGGAAGTAAAAAGCTCGAAACTGGGAATATTTCGGTTGGCGCCACCTTTCCAAATTCTGTCAGCACCCAGACCAATAGTTAAATCGATACCTTCGCCGGTTATATGCAGACTCTCAATCCGAAGCTGATTGAGTTTCTGGCGAATAGAGTCCTGGAGTGTGTTGACTTGTCGCCATTTTTCGATTGGATCGGCGTGATCCAGGAAACAAGCTTGGATAATTTGTTTCCAGTACTCTTCAAGAGATAAGCCGACTATTTTGGCTTTGGCTTCGACTCCCCAAAGACCTACGGTCCAGGTAAATTTACCCTGAGATTCTTTATCTGTGAGCCAGTCTCTATAAGCCTTTTTGGCGTCTCTAGATTGCATGATCTTTTGGGGATCGACACCTTCCAGTTCTTGAGGGTAGGGATCGGCGATGATGGCAATTGAGTGATCTATTAATTGGGCCCTGGCCTTAAGATACTTGTGCGGCATAAAAGTGAGTTGATCATGATTGGCAAACTCAAAAAATTCTTTGTCCGTTCCGGTTGGAAGCAGTTTCATCATAGGATGACCGCCAGCTTTAAGGATTTCCGTCTGAAGGGGGAGAAATATTGGTTTAGCTACATCAGGGATGGCACATTGGACTACTTCTCCTGGCTGAATACCCTCAGTTTGGCCCAGGGCAAAACGAACAAGTACTCGGGCATACTTTTCCAGTATTTCCTTTGGAGGCTGATAAAGATTGTTTGTTTGATTCATGGCGCCCCTTTTACCGCAGATCATTCTCTTTGGATAAAAACCGCGTGAGCTTGCCCAAAGCCACAGCGCGATGAGAAACATGGTTTTTAATTTTACCACCAAGTTGAGCAAAAGTTTGATGAAAATTTTGGGGAATAAAAATTGGATCATAACCAAAACCCTGATTTCCAACCGGCTGATTGGCAATTTCTCCTTGAATACGGCCTTCGAATAGCCAATCTTTTTTTTGTTGAGGCGAGAAAAGGCAGAGACTACAGACAAAGTGGGCCGTTCTATTGGTTAGTCCAAACATTTTTTTGAGCAGAGCTTGATTTCTTTGGTCGTCGCTACCATCCAGCCAACGCGCGCTGTGAATACCCGGGAAACCCTTGAGTGCAGTGACTTGTAAACCGGAGTCATCGGCTAAGGTTAAGACACCAGTACTATGACCATAAGCCTGGGCTTTAATTCGGGCGTTATCCTCAAAAGATTTCCCAGTTTCTGAAACTTCGGGGTGATGGCTATCTATATCTTGGAGACTGAGGAGATGATAACTTTGAGATAGCCCAGTTCGAACCAGTAACTCACCAAACTCTCTGATTTTACCTTGGTTTTGAGTGGCTAAGAGGAGTTTTGTTTTCAACTACCCTGACCCATCAAACTGCCTAAACCGCCGGTCATAGACTGAAGTTTTTTGGCGGCCACTTCTTGAGATTTTTTAATAGCTTTATTTATTACATCAATGGCCTCATGGCTGGTAACTCCTTGAACAGAAAATTGCTTAATTTTTTGATCACCAGAAATAACCACGACCACATCACCTTCTTCGAGACGAATTTCTTCCTGAGATAACTCTTTCTGCATCTGCTGAGCTTGCTTTCTGAGAGCATTTAAATCACCTAGTGCTTTGAGTGGATTTGCCATAGATTTACCTTTCTTATTGTTTAACAATTGTACTACACTACAAGAGCGTTTGAGAAGCGATTTGAGTCAGTGAGCTGACCACTTCTGGTTCAACCAGATCGGCTGGAATAGGCAGCGTTTCAAGCTCACACTCTATGTGTACGGGGCCGCCGGCAATTTCCTGCATGGCGGATATTAATATTCGTTGAGTTTTGGGGCTAACCAGCTGTTCCTGGTGAAAGCGATAATAAACTTGGATTAAAACCTGATCATTCTCCGCAGAGATGGGCTTGGCTGATCGAAGCAAAGCAGCAATTGTACTGTTTTCACGCATCACGCAGGTTAAAAATTGGTCCCAGTTCTCAAGTAATTTTTGACTACTACCCATGACTGGTCGACTGGTGGTGAGCGTGTCGGTTTCATGTTCATGAGAGACTAAATTTGGTTTGGCTTGAAGCGAACTTTGAGAGGGATCTGCCACGGGGTTTTTGGAGGTAGGAGTTTTTTGAGATCCCGAAGAACTCTGAGTCCCATTTTTTTGTCTGGCTCTAAATACTATGTCCAAGCATCTAAGTTCTTGGGCCAGATAAGCAATGGGTGAGGTCTGATTGATGGGGATGGTGATAAATTCCTGCAGGAGGAATTTTGAAACGTTAGCTGTTAATTTAGCTGTTCCCAGATTAATTTGCAATGATTTGAGCAGATCCTGATGAAGCTCGGATAAAACTTGAGTTAAAAACGCTGACTCATTTATACCACCTTGTCTCAATTCCAGAAAAATTTCCGCCACAAGTTTAGCATTTTTATCAATAATAGCTTCTAGAAGTTGCCAAACTTGATCTTGAAGTGATCCACCTAAAAACTCGGCAATTTTTTTTGAGGTGACTTGGCCTGTCTCATCTGTCACCAGCTCAAGGAGTTTAACTGCGTCTCTGAAACTACCCTCGGCTAGTTCGGCGATTTCGGCCAGAGATTTGTCTGTGACCTTAAGTTTTTCTGCTTTCACTACGCTCTTGAGAGCGGCAACAATTTCATCCTTTGAGGCTTGATGAAATTTGATGACCTGACATCTTGAAACAACCGTTGGAGGTATTTTGTGGGCTTCGGTGGTGGCCAGGATAAATATGGCATGAGGTGGTGGTTCCTCAAGCAGTTTAAGCAAGGCATTAAAAGCTGGATTAGTGAGCATGTGGGCTTCATCCAAAATAAAGACACTCATGATGCCGTCTTGGGGGGCTAAAGCTGCCCGTTCCTTGAGATTTCGCACATCATCAATGCCCCGATGACTGGCCGCGTCCAGTTCTTGAACGATATATGATTGACCATCAATAATTTGCTGAGTCATGGCTGAATAGCTTGGTTCCTGGAGGGGGACTGATGGACCAGACTGTAATTTAAGATATACATGAGAAACCTGAGTTTCGTTTTTAGAGTCATTCAATAATGCCCCAATAATCCTGGCGGTTGAAGTTTTGCCGGTGCCTTTAGGTCCGGTAAAAAGCATGACCTGAGGGATTTTCCCCTTCTTGAGCAAATCTTGGATTTGCTTTTTAACTGACTCGAGGTGCAGTTGGTTAATTTGTTGTGGTCGGTATTGACGAATCCAAGACATAAATCCTATTCGTGATGAAATCCAAGTAAATGCATTAAACCGTGTTCAACATAAAAACATATTTGCTGATCCACAAGTTTACCAAAGCGCTTGGCAGTGGCAACTGCTTCGGGAAAACTAACCACAATATCTCCCAGGTGAGGGGGAATGCCGGCGGGCAAAGGAAAATCTTCAAGTTGGTCTTTTTCGTGTTGAGGGAAAGAGAGGACATCAGTTTGACCCTCATGGTTAAGGCTCGAACGGTTTAATTCCTCAATTTTCCTGGTGCCAACAATGGAAACGTCAACCTGAGCGTTATCGATATTATGCTCGGCCAACTTTTTATTAACTGTTGACCGAATTAGTTTTCGATTAACCGGATAGCGCGAGCCGACGAACAAATTAATTTGAATCATAAGTTTTGATGCCAAAGGATATCTTTTCAAGTCTACTAAAGATCAAAAGAAATAACAATCACTCGGCTTCTTCTGGCAGCTGGTTTAACAGGACAAATTGAACTCTTTTGACGGATTCAACTAAGTTCTGAGCCAGGGTTTGATCCACTTTTTTTATTTTTTGATGTATGTCCGTCCAACTTTCCAGCGTCAGCACTGATTTGATTATCTCTAATCTGGCGGGGAGTTGGGGATAGGCAGATAGCTGAAACAACAGACTAAGCAGTAGAGACTGGCAAAGTAACGCTTGAATTTGAATTGAATCTGGATGCTCGGCAATAGCTGCGTGAAGCGTGGCATCAATTAAACCAGCTGCAAAGAGTGAATTATAGGTCACTTGGCTCCTTCTTGAGACGACTGGCTAAATTAATCTGGCCGAGTTTAACCGATCCTGCCGAGTCATCAAGCAAAAATATTACCATTTTCCCCTTTGAATCTGGATGCCAGGCCTTGGTAAGCCTAATTAATTCTGGCGAAAGACCAACTTGGAAACGCTGAACATAAGCCGGACCAATCTGGGTCACCACGCCCACAGCTGCTGTTTGTTGGGTAGGGTTGATGAGTATTACTTTTCTGTATTTGAACCACTGCACATAATCAAGGCGACGTTTTGGCCAATCGGGCAGTTTATGGAGCGGCAGTGCCACACCAAATTTTTCATACTGATGAGTTTTATCCGAAAGCCAACCAAACGTTGATCGGGTGGAACTTAAACCGGCCTCTTTGGGTTGGTGCGCAGATAATTGATCATTTGGGTGAGTGGGAAAATGAGGTAAAGCTTGGGCATGGGCAACCGTATAAGGCAGGCGGTAGCCATCCAGTTCGGCTGTGACAGTTAAACCCAACATATCTCCCAGCTGTTGTTCAAAATAGAGTTGATCTGGTAAATTAGCTCCACCCACTGGCGCTTGAGCCAAGGCGGCTAATTTGCGTAAAATTTGCGCGTGTTCTTCACCAGAAACTTCAATGGAAAGGGAAACTAAGTTTGGTTTTAAGTCCTGAACCAAATTTTGCTGACTGCTGATTTCTGGAGTGGGGATTTCAAAGCTGTTTTGAGTTAAATCTGGGCGACTTTGTTTGAGTAAATTCCAAGTTTGAGGATAGTCTGTTCTAATACGATGCTGTTGGTTTTGAATATTTTCAATTAAATCAGCGCGAAGTTGTTGGTGGGCAGAGTTTTGCAGGGCAGGCATATGTTCTACTGGGTGTGGTCTGAACTGATACTAAGTAAGGCGTCATTAAGTCTGGATAATGTTAAGTCATGGCCAATTTGTTCCATAGTTTCAAACAGGGGTGGGGTTTGGGTTTGGCCTGTGACTGCCACCCTAATCATCATAAAAAATTGTCCTTTTGACCAATTTTGAGTTGCTTGCAGTTTTCGAACAATAGACTCCAGATGTGAGGTCAACCAAGTTTGGGCAGATAATTGAGAAAGCACGGCAATAAGTTGGTTGAGTTGCTCCTTAACTTGTGCAGCAGAACTCTTTTTTAATAACTCTTTGGAGGCAATTTCTATGGGTTTGTAGAAAAATGCCGTCAAGTGGCTAAAATCACTAAGTAGTATCAGCCGCTCTTTAATTAAAGGTAAAACCTTTTGTAACAGGGGTGCTGGAAAATCTTCGGGGATAAATGGTTTGAGTCTCGAAATAAGGTCTTCCTGTGTTTGATTTCTGATATAGACGCCATTCAGCCACTGTAGTTTTTTTAAATCAAATACAACCGATTTTTGACTTATATCTTTGGGATCAAACTCCTTAATATATTCATCCAAAGTTAATATTTCTCTCTCATCCTTGGTAGCCCAACCGAGGATCATCAGAAAGTTTAAAAGTGCCTCAGGTAAGTATCCTTGACTGGTAAACGAACTAACGGAGACCGTACCCTTGCGTTTGCTCATCTTGCCTTTTCCGTCCGGATTTAAGTAGATGGGAATGTGAGCATAAATCGGTAGTGACCAGTTAAAAGCTTGATATAACAAAACGTGTTTGGGAGTAGAACTGATCCACTCTTCGCCGCGCAACACGTGAGATATCTGCATTAAATGATCGTCAATTACTACAGCTAGATGATAGGTGGGAAAACCATCAGATTTAATCAACACTTGATCATCAACTTGATCTGAGCCAAATTCGATATCGCCGCGAATTAAGTCGTTAAATTTGATTTTTTGATGGTCAGGGACTTTGAGCCTGATAACATATGGCTGTTTTGTCTGCAGCTTTGTTTTTATTTCCTCTGGGCTCAAGTTACGACAAAGTCTGTCATATTTGGGTGGCACATGATCTGCTCTTTGTTTATCTCTTAGCCCTTCCAGGCGCTCTTTACTACAAAAGCAATAATAGGCTTGCTTTTGCTCCACAAGCTGTTGGGCATACTGATGATATATATCGAGGCGTTTTGATTGAACGTAAGGAGCGTAAGGGCCACCTGTCTCCGGGCCCTCGTCAGGTGCTAAGTGAAACAGATCTAAAATTGACAAAATTTGCTCGGCCGCTCCCGCTATTTCCCTGGTTTGATCGGTATCTTCAATTCTGAGTATAAATTTGCCTCTTCGGCCTTTGGCGTAGGCATAATTTTTGAGCACAATTGATAAAGTGCCGACATGCATTTCGCCTGTAGGACTGGGTGCCACACGAGTTCTAACCATCGAATCAGACATAACAGAGATTATACAGCAATGAAAGCAAGTAACTGTTGATTGGAATGAGCGTTTAATCTGGCAATTGGATTTGAATGTATTGAGGATCAACCGCAGCAACTATAGCCAAAAAATCTTCATCTCCCTCAAAGACGTAAATGGGTTGGAAATAATCCTGGCCCTCCATATCGTCGTAATAACCCAGGCTGACTTTCCGGATGACCGCTTCTGAGGCCTTGCCGGGATTGACGACCAAACCCTCTCCGGCCTGGAGCATTTTCCAAGCGGTTCGGACATCTCTTAAAGGATATGTGTGCATTTGCCCATAATCAATTGGATAGTAGTAATTATGAGCCTCAACAATTCTTTGTCCCGAAGAGAAAAATCCAGATACGATTGCGTGCACTACGCCTTCGTATCCTCTTTGAGTGTAAATTTGATAGATGTCATCTATGGGTCGACGATTAATATCAACTTGGACAAATTCGGCATTTGAAACTGACACAGCAGGCTCAAGTTTATTGCCAGAACTGACTAGATATGAAACCTGAGCTGAAGCTGTAGCAATGTCAGGACCAAAATTTCCGGCTTGGCCAGCAAAAGTTTTAACTTGACTTGCCACGTCATAATTGCTGGGTAGTTTATTGGCCAAAATTAAATCAGGTCGACTTAAATAATCTGTTTGAAAATTAAAAACCCGGTCTCTGATGTCTATTTCAAAGGTGCTGACTAAGGGTTCCGTTTTTGTAAATCTATATGTTCTTTCGTTAATGATCTCAGGCTCAAAGACAAAGTTAAATTTGCTGGCAATTGATTTGGCGTTATCACTGTCGAACAAACTGGCGCCGCTTTTGGGCATGAAAAAAACTTTCAAGCGGTCTGTTAAGTCAGGCAGGCGACCGTTGGCGGTCTCTAACCGGTAAGAAGCGGGAACCTTGGCCGAAGCAGGGAAGTTCAGCGCCGGCAACTTTCCAAACCCGACAGTGGGGGCTGGAGGTGGTTCAGGATGTGTGGCTTTCCAATAAGCGGTGAAAGATCCAACCAAAAATCTAAGTACTAAGTAGGCTACCAGGGCAATCAGGCCATACTTAATAGTTTTCCGGCTATAGTCTTTAAACGTGGTAAGATTAAGACTATTATCTTTACGGGTTGTCATGCGTATTACTATCTTAACACTATTTCCGCATTTTTTTGAGTCGTCACTCAGCAGCTCAATTTTGGGACGGGCTGTGGCGAAACAAAGAGCAACAATTGATTTGATAAATATTCGTGACTTTGCAAACGATAAACATCAAACCACTGATGATCGGCCGTTTGGTGGCGGAGCCGGCATGATTCTTAAAGTTGAACCGATTGATTTAGCCTTAAAGAGTTTGGGTTTAAAGAAAGGGCAGACAAATTCAAAAGTGATGCTACTGTCTGCTAAAGGACCAAACTTCAATCAAAACCAAGCCAAAAATTTTTCTTTACTTAATCATCTAGTGTTGATTTGCGGTCATTACCAAGATGTAGATCAGCGGGTTGTAGATTATTTAATTGATGGACAACTTTCAATTGGTAATTATATTTTGACTGGTGGAGAGCCTGCAGCTTTAGTGGTTGTGGATGCTGTCGTCAGGCTTATACCTGGAGTTTTGGGCAATCAGGCAAGCTTGGATGAAGAGACTCATCATCGTCTGGGATTTGTGAGTCCACCTCAGTACACACGGCCCGTTGAATACCATGGTTGGCAAGTACCTAAAATTTTACTTAGTGGAGATGATAAAAAAATCGCCGATTGGAAAAAGGCACAATAGAATTCATCTTAATTTTCAGACAGTCTCTGCTTGAGCGCTTCGACTATTGGGGTTAATTCAAAGTCAAGTTGCCTAATGAGTTTACTTGAGTCGAGCACGGTGTTGGCCTGATATGGCCGATGAGTGGTTTTCAAATATTCGCCCAGCAGCCCTGGTTTGACTGAGTCCAAACCAATGCCTGATAGTTTGGCAATCGTCTGAGCAAATTTAAAATCCGTCCACGATTCACCACTGGTTGCATGCCAAATACCGGTTTGTTTGGTTCTAATCACCCAGTCTAGAATTTTACTTAAATCATCAATATAAGTGGGACCAAAAGTGTGATCGGTAAATTGAGGGGGTAGGGAACCATCTTTAAGCTTGGATAAAATTCTCCCCACCACATCGGGTCTTGACAGCTCATCAGACCTAAACGGCTGATCTATTCTCAGGATTGTCCAAGGCGAGTTGAGTTTACTAACAATCACTTCGGCTTCGGCTTTGGTCTGTCCATACCATTCGATAGGCTGAGGCCGGTCTGTCTCTAGATATGGATTTGATTTCTGACCATCGAAGATATAAGCCGTAGAAATAAAAACTAGATGTTTGCCGGTTTTCTCACAAGCACGGGCAATGTTTTGAGTACCTTCAACATTAACTTGGTAGCACAGGCCTTGTTTATCTCCGGATTGCTCCCAGGCTTTAGTCACATCTGTGAAGGCAGCCATGTGAATCATCAATTCGGCGGGAGAATCGTTAATGGCAGATTCGACTTGATGGGCATTGGTAATGTCAATTGGTCTGTGAATATTAGTAATGTCAAAATTATCGAATGAATACTTGTGGGCATATAGCTGATCAAGTTTCGAACCGACCAATCCGGATAAGCCAGTACCTAAGATGGGAATTTTAGCTGGCATATTTTTGGGGAAATTTATCCCTCAGGTTAACAGACCTTAAATCACGGTCTGAAATAATCATCTTTTCTTTGGCAATTGGCCACAAAATAGCCAAATCTGGATCAAATAAATTAATGGCAATGTCTCCAGACTTGTCTCTGGATTTATATAAAGCGTCAACCAGATAAAAATAATTAACTTCACCATCTAAAACTAAAAAAGAATTTGCTACTCCAGCTGGAACGAAAATTGATCCGTGATTTGAAGGGGAAAAGTTAAATGCCAAAGTCTGACCGAATTGAGGAGATGAGGGACGGATATCAGCCAAAACACTAAAACAACTGCCAGTCAAAGGAGTGATCAGTTTGTTCCAATTCTCGGCGTGGAAGCCCCTAATCACAAATTGTTTGGAACAAGATAAATTAGCTTGAACAACTTGAAAAGGGCGACTTAGAACTAAGTTCAGCTCTGGTAAACGGGCAATTTCGGAATAAAAGCCTCTCTCATCTGTCAAAGGTGATTGGTTGAGATAATATACGCCGGGTAAAAATGTTTGATAAATACCATTTTGGAGTAGATTGTGTTTGGTCGGTTCAAAAATTTTCATAACTTTGATTGTCAGAACTTATTGATACTGTTTGGCAAAATAGGCTTGGTTTTTTGCTTTTAATGGTTGCCACCAATCCGTATGAGCTTGATACCATTCGATCGTGTGTTTTAATCCTTCAGTCAAACTAACGCTAGGTTGCCAACCTAGTTCGGAGTGAATTTTTGACCAATCAACACTATAACGTTGGTCGTGACCTGGTCTGTCCGTAATATATTCAATACTTGATTCATCTTTTCCCATCAAGTTAATTATTTGTTTAACCAGTTCCAAGTTACTGACATCCTTTTTTAGGCCTCCAACCACATAGGTGGTCATGTCTCTACCTTTGAGCAGTACCAGTTCAATCGCTCGGCAGTGATCATTAACATACAACCAATCTCGAACCTGTCTACCATCTCCGTAGACCGGGACTGTTTTATTTTCAATTAAGTTAGTAATGGTGAGGGCAATAAGCTTCTCCGGAAATTGATACTCGCCATAATTGTTAGAGCAATTGGTAATACTGTATGGTAAGCCGTATGTTTCGCCATAAGCTTTAACCAAGTGATCAGAACCAGCTTTGCTGGCTGAATAGGGGCTACGGGGATCATAAGCGGTTATTTCGCTAAATTGTTCGCGGCTACCAAGTTCCAAAGTGCCAAAAACCTCATCTGTGGAAATGTGGTGAAAACGCTTAATATTATGTTTTAAGCTGGCCTGTAGTAATGAGTGAGTGCCCAAAACATTTGTATTAAGGAATGTATTGGGATCCATAATTGAACGGTCGACATGAGTTTCGGCCGCAAAATGGACAACCACGTCAATATGGTCCATGGCAGACTCAACTGCGTTTTGATCACAAATATCCCCCTGGATAAAAGTGTAGTTGGTGAAGTTTTCCACCGAAGATAAGTTTGCTAAATTTCCGGCGTAGGTAAGTAAATCAAAATTTACAATTGAATCTTGAGGGTAGCGAGATAGCCAATACAAAATAAAGTTTGCACCAATAAATCCTGCACCGCCCGTGACTAAGATTCTGATAGGGGAATGGTTAATGTTCTGGTTAGTCATCATTTCTATTCTACCTCATTGCGATTTACTTCATTTAAGTCAGAATACGATTTGTCAATTAAATTTTGCATTGACTCACGGCCGATCATATTTCTGACTCGAACATATTTATCTTCCAAACTAGCATACCTTTTCATTTCCAATGTCCAAAGTTGATGGAAGCACCCGGCTGCGATAGATAAAATCACCACCAGACATACAAGTAGGCTGGTGATTACAGCAGGTGAAATGGGTTGAAGTGTTTTGCTTTTTGCTAGAGTTTCCATGATTAACGACTTAAGCATTTATTTTATCTCCAGAAGACTACTAATTTCCTCTTGAAACTGTGCCGGCGATTTTATGGCCCAAACCCATTGGTTTTGGTATAAATATTCTGCAGGATGGAAAATCACACCACTGGGATCTTCCGGTGCGATGCTTAGTGAATGAAAAGAAATAGCAATATGCTGACGAACACTCCAGAGCTGTTTGCCCAGCCCAACTGCATCTGGTAAGGGTAAGTATTTGGCTAAATCATTCTGATAGATAACTAGCAGTTGACCGACAGAGACAGTATTTATCCAAGACTTAGTGTCTAAAAACTGATCAATAATTGATTTAAAAACCAATTGCTGGCGCAAACTTCGGTCGGTATCTGACCCTTGCTCAGATTGACTATGCCGGCTTCTCATATATTTTAAGGCCGTCTCGCCAGACATAACTTGCTCTCCGGTTTTAAACTCAACCGTTTCATAAAGTTGTTCCGGGTCGAAAACCTGAGAAATATCTACATCACTTCTTGGGAATTGTTCATCGACAAATGCCTCGGGAACATCAATCTTTACTCCGCCCAAAATATCAATCAGCTGTTTAACTTGATTCATACTAATAACAACTGTGTAGTTGATGGGCATTTGGGTCAACGCCGAAACGGTTTGAGCCACAAAAAATTCTGGATGGCCAGGTGTGTGATCTTCTCCATAGCTGTATAGGGCATTAAGTTTTGTTTGATACTCGCTACTCCACAGATCTCTTGGCAGAGGCAGGAGATTAATTTTGCCTGATTTCAGGTTCAAAGATACCAGCAGCATGGTGTCCGTAAGCGGCGGGACATCTCCTCTGGATGTCAATTCATCAGTGCCTAATATTAAAAAATTTGTTTGATTTGATTGAGATTTAGGAGAGGTGTGCCAGCCTGATTTAATTTGATCGAGTAGGGCAGTGGGGGAGATTTGTGCTTGTTTTGCCACGGCGGAAAATTTGTGCCAGCCAATCAGGCCGATGACAAAAACAGTTAACAGCAAAAGTCCACCAGCCATCAAGACAGCTAACGCTGAAGCTTTGATCCAGAAACGAATAGCATAATTAAGTGGTGCCATGATAAGTATCTTATCATTAACTGAGGTTTTAGGTTACAATTTACTATAAGTTATGAAAAGATTGTTGGGTGGATTACTCTTGACCTTGATGATTTTGTTGGTTTCATGGGCTTTATTTAGCCCGAATATGTTTAGAGCTCATGATTATGTTCACGCTGCTCGGATCGCTGAGATGAGCAGAATTCTTGATTCTGGCCAAATTCCTCCTCGCTGGAGTCAAAATTTTGGATTTGGTTATGGTATGCCTCTTTTTTCTTTCTATGCTCCCCTGCCATACTTTTTGGGGGCATTATTTACAAGATTAAATATTTCTGTGACCACCAGTATTAAGCTGCTGTTTATAATTTCTCATCTGGTGACAGTCATTGGAATGTACCGGTTGGGTAAAAAGTGGTTTGGCCTAACTGGAGGTATTTTGGCGGCAAGTCTAATGGTTTTGGCTCCTTATAGGGCTGTTAATATATATGTCAGAGGAGCACTGAGTGAATTATGGGGCATGATGACGATTCCTTGGATTCTTTTGTCAATTGAATTGATTGTTGAACAAACCGTATCGGCTGCAAAAAATAAAGCCTTGTTGACTTTTTGGCGAGCCGACGTGTTGATGTTAGCCGGTTGGCTAAGTGTGCTGCTCCTGAGTCACAACATTACTGCGATAATTTTATTACCCCTGCTCGTTTTTTGGCAGATAATCATCACTTTAAAATACTGGCTAACATCTGCTGATAAACGTAAATTTTGGAAGGGATGGTGGCGGGCCATTTGGCGGTTAATAATGGCTGCCTTGCTGGGTTTAGGATTGGCTAGTTTTTATGTTTGGCCAGCTATTTTGGAGAAGAACTTAACTCAAGTTGACGCACTAATTTTGGGAGGTTATTTTGATTATCATTTGCATTTTCTTTATTTACGGCAGTTTTTTCAAATCAACTGGGGGTATGAGGGATCGGCTTGGGGTCCAGACGACGGATTGTCATTTTTCCTTGGATATGGACAAATATTAGGTTTGGCTTTACTCAGTATCTGGTTATTTTGGCGCCTGGTAAAATGGCTAAAAACTGATCGAGGTAAGAAAATTCCTCAAGTTAAACTCATTTTAAGTCTATGTTTGTGGCTGGCTGTGGGGGGACTTATTTTATTTTCCACTTTTAAATCCCAGTGGTTATGGCAGGCTCTGCCCATCATGGAATATATTCAATTTCCTTGGAGATTTATTGGTGTTGTGTTACCGGTCTTGGCTCTGGCAGTGGCCTCCCTGCTGCAACTTGTCCCCAAGTACCTAAAATTTGTGGTTTTTACTAGTCTGCTATTGGCGACAGGCCTTAATTATAGATTCTTTAAACCAAGCGACGATCGAGATTACACACCAATTTTTTATTATACCGATGAGACTCGCATCCGTGAGGAAATGAGTGGTATTTTGCCGGATTATATTCCCAAGAGTTTAAACTATGAGGATCTGGACCCAGCCACTAATATAATTTGGCAAGGTTTAGACCAGTTTAAATCATTCTCAGTTTTAGTTGATAAAACTGATGCTCATTTGTTTGAAGTTGAGGCCGATGAACCGGTTGATTTAATTTTCTCAATTGCCGATTATCCTGGTTTCGAAGTTGAAGTTGACGGCCAGTTTCAGCAGCATCAGGTCAACCAATCTGGCTTGATTGAAATTCAGATCCCTACCGGCCAGCATCAGGTTGGTATTCTTTGGACCGAAACAAAATTAAGGCTCCTCGCAGATTCTATATCTATCCTTTCCCTACTTCTATGGTTAGGATTATTACCAATATGGAAAAAAATCACTCAGTAGTACCCTCCTTCACTCCTAGTCAACCGGTTGATTCGGGTCAGGACTTAGGTCAGATTAAGCGTCAGTCCGTGACGGGTGCCTTATCATATTTTTTACGAACACTGCTTTTACAGGGTTTAGGTTTTGTTTCAATCGGGGTTTTAAGCGCTTTTTTTACCCCTGAGGATTTTGCTATTTATGGAGTGGTTGTGGTAATTATGGGCTTGCTGGTTTTCTTTTCTGATATTGGCTTGGCTGCAGCTTTAGTTCAACAAAAGACTTTACCCAATCAATCTGAATACCGAACAGCTTTTACCGTCCAACAGCTGCTGTCCTGGTTGATAGTCGGAGTGGCATTAGTTCTGGTCAAATCTGGTTTGATTACCGAAAAAACCGGTGCTGCGGGAGAATGGATTATGATGGCTTTGGCTTTATCTTTTCCTTTAGCCACACTCAAAACGATTCCTTCTATTATTTTGGAAAGAAAGCTTGAATTTTCCAAATTGGTGATTCCAGCCATTGCCGAGCAAATTGTTTTCCATTCCATATTAATCGGATTGGCCTGGAAAGGCGTGGGGGTGGTGGCTTATGCCTATGCGATCATTTTTCGGTCGGTGATTGGTGTGATCGTGATGAACCGTCTCCAATCCTGGTCTTTTGGTTTTGAATTAAGCCGTGCAGCCTTAAAACAATTACTAAGTTTTGGTGTTAAATTTCAGCTCAATGATTTCTTGGCCAGAATTAAAGACCAATTGTTTTATCTAGTGCTGGGTTGGTGGCTGCCTCTCAGGGAGTTTGGCTATATTCAGTGGGCAAAAAATTGGTCAATGTATCCATATAATTTAACTGTCCAGAACGTCATGGCCATCACTTTTCCGGCCTTTTCCAGACTCCAAGCCCATCCGAAGGCTTTATCCAGAGCCATTGAAGTTTCAATCTTCTTTATTACCTTATTAATTTTTCCCATTATCATCGGCATGTCATTGATTGTGGACCCCATTATTAAATTGGCTCCAGTTTACGCCAAGTGGCAGCCGGCTGTTTTGAGTTTTATTTTTTTTAGTTTAAGTATTGGCTGGAGCGCTATTTCCACACCTCTGACAAATACCTTAAATGCCATTGGGCAGATAAACAAAACCTTAAAATTAATGCTGATGTGGACGGGTTTAACCTGGGTTTTGACGCCACTGGCGATAATTAAATGGGGGTACAACGGAGTTGCTTTGGCCGCCTTTATTATTAGTTTAACTTCGTTTATGGCTATCACAATGGTCAAACAAACAGTCCAGATTCATGTTTGGAGTCAAGTCTGGCGGCAATTGTTGGCCTGTATTTTTATGGCCTTGGTTGGTTGGTTTGGTCAAGCGGCACTGGCCAGATCGTGGTTGAATTTACTA
>Ga0210057_1003184_pt1 | contig 22752 bp, 25 predicted proteins | sample CryGeyCG2114_010_2_FD_183968 | JGI IMG/M metagenome (GOLD analysis project Ga0210057, IMG submission 183968) | Groundwater microbial communities from aquifer - Crystal Geyser CG10_big_fil_rev_8/21/14_0.10 (SPAdes) (version 2) | ecosystem: Environmental > Aquatic > Deep subsurface > Groundwater ...
TATAGATATACACAACAAATATATAAATCTTTTGTTTTTCAGGTGTACAAATCAAGATTCATAGACGAGAAAGAAAAAATATGTAATAATTAATGTGTTGTGTATAAAATTTTAGAAAAAGTCAAGTAATTACTGTTTTATTATTATATTTGTTAAATATCTATAATTGATACTTTTGATATTTTAGTTAACAAATTGATGATTGTGTAATCTATATGGACTTCATCAAAACTTATTTCTAATTGGTTTATGTCCACAGATAGGGGTAATAAATCTTTAAAAGTGTTGAAAAAGACCTCTATTATATAATAGGGGGTTTTAGCATAAATTATTTGAATTCATGAAATATTGTTTTTACTCTGGAATAGTAATATTTCCGAAAGATTTATATATGCCCCCTTACTTTGATGGATATTGTGTCAAGTTTTGACATTAAAATGAGGGGGTAGTTATTGAAATCATTGACGATAAAATAACTTTATGAGGTAAAATAACCATGGTTTTAGAGAATATAAAAAATTTAGTTCAAAGATTGGGACAAACCGCTGTTCTATACGGTGCTTTAATGGGAGCTCCTAGTTTTGCAAACGCACAGGAAGCACCTACTAGACAAGCTACATTAGGATTTACATCCGGAAGAGATTATACAAGCACATCTGGCTCAATTTCACAATTTTCTAATGATGGTGGTAGTTGGATATTAAATGCAAGCAATGCTATAAGAGTGAATAGATTATTAGAAGCTTCTGGGAATAGTACTTCTGCAAAAACAGTTACTGGAAATGGAACTGGATTCTGGAGAAAAAATATTAATGATAGCGAAGTTAAAGCAACTTTAATGGTAGGGGCTGGAGTTGGAGATACTTATGAAGGAGAAGGAAGCGATTCTGATAGTTTTAAAGGAGGAGTAACATTATCAAATAACGCATTTACTGGAGGTTTTGTTTACAGAGTTAACAATAGTAATAATGATAATAGAGATTCTACTTCCACAACTACTGATTGGAAATTAGGAGCTGGATTGCCAGATGTTTTTGGACTAGAACATAATAGAGTTATTTATGGAAATATCCAAACAGATACAGATAATACAATTAAAGTTAATGGGGCTAAAAGAGAATTTTCACATAATAACGGCGCACAATATCTCGCATTTAATACTGTTTCGAATGGAGCAAGTATTTCTTATACATTAAGAGAAACAGATAGGACTTCTGGAAAACAAATGTCACATAGAGGAAGAATAGGATTTGATCTTGGGGAAGGTAAAAGATTATATGTTGGTGGTTCACAAACTGGTGGTTTTAGTGATTCGTGGGATGTGAGATTTAGAGCATATGATAATCTGAATTTAGTCAGAATTATTGAATCAACTGAAGAATCAAGTTCTATTGAAGGAGCTGGTGAGATTCTAGATCAATCAATATTAAAAGAACTCACAAAAAGAAGAAGTTACTTAGATGCTTTTTTCTCTCAAGGGAATGATAAAAGATCTAGAGTGGAAACACAAAGATTAGGATTACAATATGGAGTTCATGATACTGATAGAAATGGTAGTAACGGATGGAATTTAGGAGCAGAGTATACTAGATCTACACAAGAAGGAATAGGATCTCAAAATCAATGGGGTCTTAGTGCTGAAAGAACAAGTGGAGATAGAAGCTATTTTGGGAATGTAGATTTTGAAAATAATTTAGATAGAGTCAGTATTGGATTAGGTTTAAGGTGGAACTTTTAACGAGGATTATAAAATGAAGAAAGAAAATACATCAATTGTTGAGAAAGTTTATGAAGCTGGAAGAAGTATTGCTAGAACAGTTATTTTGGGATCTGCAATTTACGGAGCTACTTTATCCGGTGGATGCGCAAGTGCTCCATCATTAAGTCCAGCATACACACACACTCAACAAAAAAGCGAATTTTTCAATCTAGTTAAGAACACACTTGAAACAGAAGCTGGAGAAGAAGAAAGCGAAGTTACATTATTTAATTATAGAGAAGCCCAAGCAATTGGAGTTAGAGGAATTGATGGTTTAGTTTTAGTTCCAGAATCTGTTTATGGAATTTCTGGAAGCCAATTAATTGTTTATTCTCCTACAGCAGAAGAGGCAGTAGTTAGTGGAGAAGATTCACAATTAGAAGTTGGAGCCGAAGAATCCCCAAAACCTTTTGAGACTGAAGAACTAGATATTGGCGAGTCTTTAGCAAAAAGACTAGTATCAAGATTAGAAAAAAGAAGTATATTACATGAATCTGAAGGATATAGAGCTGGGAGAAGAGATAGCCCCGAATTGGGAGAGAATAGAAAAAAATTAAGAACAATTGAAGAATGGCATTCTGAAGCTTTACCTGGATATTCATTCAAAGTTGAGGATTTAAGAAGTCTTGTTAATGATGGAGAATCAAACGCAGGATTAGATTTATTAGAATTAGCTATAAAAAGAGCATCTCAAATAAATCCAAAAATAAAAGCTGCTTTGAATGAAGGAACAGGGGGTTATTGGGTATTACAAATTGGTGCGAGAGATGGTGATAATGATGGAGAACTAAGTCCTGCTGAATTATCTACGGGACTTTATGATTTCACTGGAAGAGCATTGCTTCATTATAATAAAGAAGATAACACTACAGCAGGAAGTCATCGAGTTGGTTTTAAAGAAAAATGGAAAGATCAATTTCTTCAGATTTTGATTAGAGCAGAAGATGCAGGTAATGTAATATTTCCTTCTAATGTAAAAGTAGCGGCTATATCTCCAGCTGTTGAAGATGGTACTGTTGAAGATGGTACTGTTGAAGATGGTACTGTTGAAGATGGTACTGTTGAAGATGGTACTGCTGAAGATGGTACTGTTGAAGATGGTACTGCTGAAGAGGAACTAACTCCCGAACAGATTGGTGAATTATTAACAAATGGTATCCTAACTCTACCTACAGGAGAAATACTTTTATTAAAATAAAATCAATGAGGAACAAATTCAAAATGGCAAATAAAATAACAAATATCATAAGAACGTTTTTACTAGTTTCAATTATGCTAATGAGTATAATCCCTTTTGGATCAGCTCAAGGATTCCTAAGCGGAGGAGTAGCTTGTGTTGGAGTTTATGCACAAAGTTTAGAAACATGGAACGCTCCCGGAACTGCTTATGTTGATGATGATATATTATTTGATATATTATTTGAAGCTATTTTAGATAATGATCAAGATGTAGATTATTATATCTCAAGTGTAGATTGGTTCTTTGGAGATTCTGCAGATAATGGAGGGCTTGATAATATATATTCATACTCTAGTGCAGGAAGCTATAATGTAAAAGCAGTAGTTCATGGAATGTATAACACTGGATTAAGTTTCTCAGAATCTTGCTTCTCAACCAATGTTAACATAATAGACCTGCCAGAATTATCTGCTACAATAAATGCACCTGATGAAGCTTTTGTTGGAGAATCTGTAACTCTTACTGCTGATGTACAAAACTATCCAAGACTTTCAGAATTAGATTATTCATGGAGTGTTGATGGTACTGGAGTTGGAAACGGCAAAACAATAACTCATACTTTTACTGATGCAGGCACACAAGAGATTAATGTGCTAGTCACAGATACAAGAACTCCTTCACAAAATAGTGTTCAGCAACACACAATTAACATAAAAACTCCAAGCGGAGCACTTCCTACTGTTACTCTAACATCTAGTGAACAATTAATCGCAGTTGGAGATAGTGTTACTTTCACAGCAGATGCTTTTGATGATGAAAGCGATTTGATGGATTTCGAATTTGAATTTGGAAATGGAGACTCTGATTTTGTTAATGGAGTTGTTGGAGATTTTTCTCCAACTGAAGAATACATTTTCCAAGCAACATCAGATTCATACACATTCACACAAGAAGGAACTTACAATGCTAAAGTAACTGCAACCAATAAATTTGGAAACGCAGCAGAAGACACTCTAACAATCAATGTAGTACAATTAGCTAACTCAAGACCAGTAGCATTCGCAACTGCAGATACTTATTTCGGTAATGCCCCTTTAGATGTTAACTTTGACGCGAGCGATAGTTTTGATCCTGATGGAGATATAATTGATTATCTTTGGACTATAACAAATAGAGATGATCCAAGCTTCACAGATAATGAATTTGGAGAATTCCCTTCATACGTTTTCACAGAACCAGGGACATATGATGTTAGATTAGTTGTTGTAGATGAAAAATTCGCAACAAGCAATGAATTCAGATTGACAATCACAGTAAACAAACCAGTAACAAACTTTGAACCTGTTATTCCAGTTATAGCAAATCAAACTGCATTCAAAGGAGAATCATACACTCAAAAAATATCTGCATATGATGTATACGATCCAGATATAACATACAGCGCAGAAGGATTGCCTGATGGATTAAGTATCCAAACAGTAAGAGACGAAGTTTTCCAGAGAAATGTTGGAATAATACAAGGAACTCCAAATAAATTAGGAGATTTCAAAGTTACTTTAACAGTATCAGATACTCAAGGAGCAAGTTCACAAGAAACTTTTTTCATAAAAGTTATAGAAAGACCAGCACAAGCAACAAAAACAACCCAAGGTTTAGTTGTTACAAGAGCTAACTTGAATAAAGTTTATTTCAATGTTGGGGAATTGTTAACTACCAATGTTAAACTAGAAAATGATGGTACTGAAGACTGGGAAAATCTTAAGATAACTGCAAGTATAGGGCAGTTAGGAGTATTAAGAACATACACAGTTAAAGAACTAGAAATTGATAACAGCAAAGCACAATTGTTAGGATTAGAAATTCCAGAGTATGCTCCTAACGGAGAATATTCAGTTAAATTAACTATAAGTAACAATGACATAAGAAGGACTCTTCACAGAACCTTTTGGATAACAGATTAAATTCACAAAAAGATGTTTGTATGCATAACCTATGCATCCAAAAAGAAGGTAGATGAAAAATAAAACAAAACCTTCCATGGAGGAAAGATAAAAAATGAAAAGAACAACTGTATTTGGAGTATTATTGTTGTTACTACTTGCATTAGTAGGAACAGCAACTGTATCAGCTACAGAGATCTCTTCAAGTCTAGTACCTTTGTCTATTGATCAAGTTAAGATTAATGGAAATGAAGTAAAGACTGGCGACAGATTAGTCGTTGAGAGAAAAGCTGATGGAGTAACTAAGGTGGATTTATCACTGAAATTGTCTGCAAACGAGAATGTAGATGACTTCAGAGTAGAAGCAAGATTACTTGCAGGCTATGAGCACAGTGAACTTAGAGATATCTCTAGTGTATTAAGTGCTAAAGCAGGCGACAAATTCTGGGAACAATTATCTTTAGAATTACCTGATGACTTAGATGCTGGAGATTACAATCTACAATTGACTCTTTGGGATGGAACACACACCCCTAATAACGAACTAAGATACACTCTTAGAGTAAACGTTCCTAGGCATGCTGTTTCCGTTGATAGAGTAAGTTTAAGCAGAGACGAAGTTACTGCAGGTGGAATCCTATATGTTACCGTTAGAGCGGAAAACAAAGGAGAACAAACTGCTGATGTTGACGTAGTTGTTTCTTTAGATTTAGGAGATGATAATGCTGTTACATCTGAAGATTCAGTAGGTAGACTTAAGGCAGGGGAAAAGAAGAGCTCAGAACAGCTAGAAGTAATCGTTCCTAGATGTACTCCAGCAGGTCAACACGATTTGACTGTTACATTGGAATACAACGATGGAAGAGATTCAAGCACTTCAACCAGAACTGTTAACGTTGTTGACGGTGGATTATGTAATTTAAAAGAAGCTCCTAGAGCTGAAGTTACATTAGGTGCTACTGCAGCAGCTGTTAACTCTGGTGAAAGAGCTAGTTTCCCAGTAACTCTTAAGAATACTGGAAGCGAAGCAGCTACTTATTCTTTTGCTGTATCCGGTGCAGACTGGGCAGCTGTAGAATGGAGTTCAGCTAACGTGCTAACTCTACAATCAGGAGAACAAGGTACTGCATTGCTACACGTTACTGCTAATAGAGGAGTTTCTGGTCAACAAAGCCTAAGCTTAACTGTTAGTGAAGACGCAAACACATTAGCTAGTCAAACTTTAACTGTTGATGTTAAAGGAAATGATTGGGTTACTGCTGTTGTTGTAGCTATCGTAGTTATTATAGTGATTCTTGTTATAGTCGCTATTGTAGTTGGCGTAAGCAGATCACGTGATGACGAAGAAGGCGAAGAGGCTAGTTATTACTAAGCTTCTTTCTTTTTTTTCTTTTTTCTTTTATTATTCAATTTATCATAATTCATTTTTATCAATATATTAATCTAAAATAGAATGTGGATTGTAATTGGATAGAATAATCTATGTTAATAATCTTGTTAGTTATTTATGTTAATAAATCCACAAATACCTCATCAAATTCACAAAAAGAACCCTCTATTCGCTAGAGTCTATAACTTCAACATCATGCCCAAACTTAAGAGCATCATGAAGACACGATTCCATAATTTCTGCTTCCAGATTTTCTTCTATCTTTTTATAAGAATACTTTCTTTTATGAAGTCTTTTCTTTAACTCTTTTCTATCCCCACATATCATAACTATACACTTATCAACATATTCTTTGGGTAAATAATGAGAGAGGTGAGAGTCTATAACTAAAGATATTTTATTTTTATTCGCTTGATTTATTATCTCAATAAGAACTTTGTTTAGTTTGTCTGTATCTACTTCAACATAATCTAACTCTTTGTTTTTCTTTTCTCCTAATTTGTGCTTTTTTATCAATTCACTTACATCAATGTATTTGTATCCTTTCTTAGAAGCTAATTCTTTAGCATATGTTGTTTTCCCAGTCCCTGGAGTTCCTGTTATTATTATGATCATAGGACAAATTAGATAGTTTTTATTTATAAATGGATATGATATAAATATTAAGATATCAAATTGAAAATAATATTATATCTAATATTTATAATCAGAGTATAAATTTATGTTTATTTTCTCTTCCTCACTATCATCCATAAAAATACTATTAAAATTACAAACAATCCTCCAACTAAGAACCAAGTCGGGAAGAAAGATAAGAAACTTTCTTTATCAATATATTGTGAACCGTTTACTGCTTCTTTCATAAGAGAATCTCCATAAGCAATACTTTGAGATGAATCTTCTTGAGCTAATTTATTCCCTAATGAAGATGAACCTATATCTCTTCTCATAAATCTAAATAAATTAATTGCAAATGAGGAAACTATAACTAAAGCTCCTAGAGAGAGCAATGATTTGAACTTATTTAATATTGACTCTTTACTTTCTGGAGCGATTACTATATATTTTTTAGATATTGAGTAATGATTAACTTCTCTTCCTCTCTTGCTATAGTGGAATTCTTCAACTTTGATTAAGTTTGATTTTAATAGATTTTGAAGATTGTAATGTACTGTTGGTAAAGGAAGATTAAGTTCTTTTGATACCTCTGATTCTGTTGATGATTCTTTAGATGATAAATATTTTAGGATTGCTCTTGATGTTTTATTTCCTAGAGTGTTAGCTAAAATATCTGCTTTATCCTCATCTAAAGAGAAGAAAACAAAATTCTCTTCTTTATTCTTCTTAACCATATTTAATATTAGTCTAATTGTATATTTAAGCTTTTAGATAGCTTTAGTTTGAATGGAAGTTATTGAGAATAGGAAAAATATTAAAATTGTATTAATCAAATAATTTCCCTAATCCAAATTAGGCTAATCTATATTAGTGAACCAATTCTTCCCAATCCAGAGTTATTCCTCAGACAACCAAAAAAACTTTTAATTATTTTTTAGCCAGTTTTTTAAGTAGTTCTCTACTCCTTTCATATTGTTCTTCAGAAGCAGTAAGTTTTATACCTTTGTTTTTTGCAATTCTGTGGATGTCATAAATACTCAAATCTAAAACTTCTGCAGCCCTCTCCACTGATATTCTACCCTCACTACATAATCTAAGCACATAATCAGTAAGACTTTGATATATCATTTGTTTCAAAACTATAGATTTGTTAGTATGTTCTTCCTTACTTTTTAGCTCTATAATTGGCATAATCTCATCTCTAAGTTTTAAAGGATATGTTACGGTCATTTTAACCTCCGATCATTTCTTTAGCTTTTTTGTACTCTTTTTCTCTAACGAATGGTTTAATCTTTTCCAAAAAATCGTTAGCTTCTTTTGAATTTATCTTATCTTTTATTTTAAGCAACACTATTATATCCATAGGGACTAAAAAATCTAGACCCTGCCTTGCAAGTTCATTAGTAAACTTATTGTCATCACTAACAATTATGTAATTATCTAATTTTTTTATTAAATTTAATATGGGACTTTCTCCCTTACCTAATATTTCAATACTTTTTTGTTTGGTATTTTTAACATCTAATATTTTTTTATTTATTAATTCATCCACTAATTCCACTTCGGGATAAAGTCTTTTCTTACCTTCATCAACAACTTCTTTTTTAACCTCATTAGTTGTCAAGCAATTAAATTTCTCACAAATCACCAATAAAGCACCAGAGTGTGACAATTTTATTAAAGCATCTGCATCAAATAATAGATTATACCTCTTTATACTTTGATATACTTCATTATATTTAAATATTACCCAAAAACCTTTTATCCTAGCTATGTTTTCTAATTACTATGGAATGTGATATGTGTGGGAGGAAGATAGATAGTTTTGTTCTAGGAGTGGTAGAAGGGGTGGATATGAGACTATGTGAGAGATGTTCTTCTCATAGCAAAACAATAAGAAAACCTATCCAACAAGAGATAATAACAAAAAACCTTTCTAAAGTTCAAGATAGCTCAATAACAAGTCAAGAAGTGGAAGAATCAGTAATAAAGGACTTTGCCAAGATAATAAGAAAGGAAAGGGAAAAAAGAAAGATGGAACAAGAAAAGTTTGCCAAGTTTATCTCTGAGAAGATTTCTATATTGCAAAAAATAGAAAGTGGGAGTTTTGTACCCCAAATAGAAACTGTGAAGAGGATAGGAAGAAAACTTGGGATTAATTTAGTTAAAAAAGAAAGTTCAGAGAGTTATTCTAAAGGTGATTATTCTCCTTCTAAACAAGGATTAACTCTAGGGGATTTGATTAAGAAGAAATGAAAAGAAAGATAAAATAATTACAGTTCTTATATTATCTCATTATAGATTTTTTGATTGTATATAAACTATAAAATAGTTTATATGCTCAAGAAATTTTCTCAAAATTTCTTGTTGAGTATTTACAAATTATATCCTAATTATTGTAGAAATATTTTACATATTTGCTATAATTTAAGACAACATTTTTTATATTTAATTCCTGAACCACATGGACAAGGTTCATTCCTTCCTACTTTTTCTGGTGTTGACTTAAACATCTCATAGTGTCTTTTTAATCTCTCAATAAATACAGAATCATTCATCATTATCTCCTTGAATAACTCTAATATCATTTCTGAATATTTAGTATGTACTCCTCCAAATTCTAATATTGGTCCTTTCATTTCTTTCGCTATAACCCCATCCCCAGACCATTTTTTATAGAATTCTAAACTCTCCCATCCATATCCTATTGTAGCAACAATCTCTTCATTATACCCCACATTGAGAAATACTCTTCTACAATCGCATTTATTATCATTACAATAACTTTCAAAGAAAAAATATTTTCCTTCAGGAAGATCATGTCCTGATAGTATTATTGCACATCTAGTCTCTTCTTCAGCTACTTTAGGAAATTTTGAATGAAATGGACTCATCATCATTTTAATCAACTCCAAACTCATTCATAATAGTTTCATTATCTCCAAAAATAATAGTCGCAATTTCATTCTTATTTTTATACCCAATATAAACATTATCATCATAAACTATCGCTGGAACATCTTTATTTCCATTTATTTTATATTTTGTTTTTAATGCCTCGATTGCAGGATTATCAATATTAACATCGAAAGAATATACATTAAATGTGGGATACTTTTTGTACAAGAAAGTTAATATCTCTCCTTGCTCCGAACATTCCCCACAAATTTCATCTATTGCATAAAAGAAGATTACATTGTTAAATTCAACATTACATTTATTCTCTATTGAGTTTATTAATAGAATATGTTTCATCTCAAGAAGATGATAATACTCTTTTAATTTTCTTACATCTTTATTATTTGATCCTAATTGAGATTCTAAATAAGCAAGTCTTTTTCCAACATCTGTTATTTCATTAAAATATTCGTTTTCTAATGATATCTCATCACATGAACTTCCTTTGATAAGTTCATATTTTATATCTAATCCTAGAGTATTAAAATAGATATTTTGTTGAGTATCCTCAATAATAGTTAGTTTAGATGAACTTATATAATTTCCAATAAGTATCCCAATAACAAACACCAATATAGTTATAGCTAGTGCAGATACATATTTTGTTGTTTGGATACGTTTTCTGTCCTCTCTCCCAGAGTTATTTATAATTATATCTTCACTCATCCCGAAATACTCCCCCATTTGACCTTTTTATTCTTTACTAAATAGAAAAATGCTAAAACCCACCAATATGTGAATAGAAAAGAATATAATAATAGAAAAAAAGGTAAAGAATATCTTGTTTTCTGTGTTTCTTTAGAGAATATCTTTGATAAATAGATTACAAATACCCCAACAATTAATATCAACAATACGAATAATATAGAGGGAGTTGCAGAAAAGAAGAAAGGATCTAAGCTATATTCAAACCATAGAAAAAGATTAAAATCGTATAATATTAATTGTTTGATAAGTCTATACATATTAAATCCTACCAAAGATAAAGAAAATAAAGTTGCTATAAAAGTGAGCAGTATAACTAACAACGTTCCAGGGAGTATAAATACTGCCAAATTACCAAATCTTGGATGAAATAACTGTTTATGTTTGAGCATATTATCTATCAATCCTCTGTTCCATCTTATACGTTGTCTTTTCAGAATCTCAAAATTAGATAATCCTTTAGTATAAACGTTAGCATCTATTGCATTCTCAACAAAGAAATGTTTTGTCTCAACACGTAATGAAAGTTCTATATCTTCTGTTATAGTTGAAGGATCCCATCCCCCATATTCATCAAAAAAACTTTTTCTATATATTGTGAAACATCCAGGAGCTACAGGAACAGAACCCAAAAAAGACATTATTTTTCTTATGTATGAAGATGATAAGAACTCTACATATTGTATCCTTTCTAAAATCCCTTTTGGATCCCATATTTTAATTGAAGGAGTTACTGCCATAACTTTTGGTCTTTCAAAATATCCAACCATCTTTTTGAGAGTGTCTTCAGGAACAAACGCATCCGCATCTAAAACTCCCACCAATTCCCCAGTTACATATTTAAGCACATAATTTAGACTATTAGCCTTCCCTGAATTGGGTTTATCTATAACTTTTATCCTATCTTTATTATTCTTTTCATACTCTTTCATAATTTGTAAAGTATTATCTTTGCTTCCGTCATTGATAAGTATAATTTCAACCATCTCTTTAGGATAATTCATAGAGAGTAAAGACTCTATAGTTTTAGAAATTCCTTTTTCTTCATTGTATGCTGGAACCAAAACTGTTACTTTAGGTAATTTTGAAGAAATTGGATTTTTGAGATATGGTTTAAATTCAAACAAAGTTAAGAAAAACAATACAGTAGTATAAATACTCACAAAAGACACTACATATATTATGATGGTATTTATATCCATTCTTTAATAAGAGAGTTATTGCTTTTTAACACTTTCTACCTTCCAAACCTCATACCCACCATAATCATAAATCTTTTCAAATTGTTCATATTCATTTAATAAATAACTCATTCCACCCACATCATTATTCCATAACTCCTTCTTCATCTCGGGAGTTATCCAAATATATTTTATACTATTAGAGTTGAGATATTCATTAAACTTTCTCAGATTTTTATTAGAAAAAATTTCATAGTTCTCATCACCATATTTTAATACTCCTTCTTTTTTCCCATAATATTCAATCAAAAATTGGTTATCAGGATAAGATAAAACATTACCATCACCTAACCCATTAATAAAATCCAGAGAATTAATCATAGAAAGAGAAGGTTCTGAATAAGCAATTCTTTCTGAATAAGATACCGATGAGAATAATAGAGTACATAATATTATCAATAAAGTTGCTTTTTTTATTATCCCAATCTCCCATCTATTAGAAATAAATGAATGAATTGTTTTTGAAGCAGAGAGACAAATCAACGGTATAATGTATACAAGATAATGCCAATTATAATTAGATATAAAAACAAAAAAGATGATCACTCCCACAGGAAGAGAAACTAATTTAATCTTTTTCGTCATGAATAATCCAATTAACGCAAGAATCAATACTGATAATATAATTCCAGTAAACCCACCAAAATCAGATATGAGTGTTACAAAATAATTATTTGTACTGAAAAGATTAATTTTTGGAGATGATAAATAGAAAAATGTAAACATAACTATTAGTATAAGACTTACAATAATCTTTTTCCTTATCCACAAAAGATAAAATAATATGAATATTAGAGGGACAATTACTAACTCTCCAAGAAATATGATAAATAATAAAGGAACAACTCCAATATAACTAAGGTATTCATTATCTAGCGTTAAGAGATAGAATCCTAGAGAGATTAAGAAAAATACTAAAGTATAATTAGAAGGAATTATGTATATATAAATAAATGCAGGAGAAATTATTAATAATATTATAGTGAAAAATATTTCTTGAGAATTTATTTTAAGATTTTTTAAAGTGAAATAGATAAATATTAATGACAATAATGATAATAATATACTTATCCCAAAAACAACCACAGAACTTAGATTATATTGAGATAAAAAATAACCACTCCATTTTAAAGGAACTGAATAATTCTTATTAATTAATCTCAATACAAGAGGAAAAAACATTAATAATAATGCACATCCTACAAGATAAGATTTATATTTATTATTATTTTCCATCATACAACCCCACATTCTATTCTATAAATTTTAACATTTTTATTATACACAAGATTAAAACATTCATCATTTAAATAATCCAGATTTTCTCCTTGAGGAATTAAAAGATAATCTCCTCCATACTTATCTATTTCTCTTAGAGGATAAAGATAATATTTGGAGAAATAAATAATGTCTATTGATTCAAGACGAACATTTTTATCAGGTGCAAGCATGAATTTAGTATCTATTATATTCTTTCTCATAGCAACAGAAGTTATGAGATTTCCAAATTCAATCGGAGCAATGATAGTGCTATCTTTTGGGGTATTTTTATTTGCCCATTCCATTGCACGTATCTCTCCTTTCTGCACAACTTCGGTATTTGAAGATAATACAAATGAGAAAAATACTGAGTTTATCATAAACAATCCAATAAATAAATAAACAAATATTGTTTTCATTCTGAAGAAAGTTGTTTTCTTTAGGTATCTGAAAAAGATATCATAATACATCCCAACAAATATAGAAAGGGTTACTGCGATAATCATCAGCCCTAGAGAAGTTTCTATGAAATTGAACCACATAAATATAAATGAAGATATTATTAAAGATGTGAAGAGATAAACCCCTTTTTCTTTATAATTAAATAAATAATTATAGATTATATAAGTCCCAATCACTAAAGATAATAACCCAACCCCTCCAAATAATTGTCCAAAAGTTAAATCTTGAAAATAATGAGAATATATAGATTTGGGAACTGCGGGAGAAATTATGTTAGGACCATATTCTATAAACGCTTTTTTGAATATTATTAAAGAACTCCATATTGTAAAGAAACTGAAAAATATAGTTAATTCTATCGCACGTTTAGTGAATTTAAAATTCTCTACTTTTGAGAATATCAGATATATGAGAAGAGTTAGTATAAGTATTATAGAAAATAAACTTGTAAAAGGGATGATGACAGATAAAAATATGAAAAGGTAGATATGTTTTTTGTTATTAAGTCTCATAAAAGAGTATAAAAAAAGGAATATTAATGGGATTAATAATGTGTCTGGAGAAAGGGAGGTAAAAGTCTCAGAAAATAATACAGGAGTAAACCCTCCAACAAAAGCTCCGAACAATGCGGCATTTTTATTATTATTTATCCTAAGTATGATTAAATAAATCATGAACACAATACTCGAAACAAAAATGTTAGGTAACAATTTTAATACTAATGAAAGTGGGAACACTATTGATATTAACCCTATAACATAATGAAAAAATGGGAGCACTATAAGACTCCTTCCCCCATAACTTAGGTCATCATTTACTAGATGGAAACCATAATCTCTTATCTGATTAATTTGTCTAAGATCCCCATAAGAATCATAAGTGAATGTTTCAGTATTATACGCTAAGATAAGTCTGGATGATAAGATAATCACGAATAATAAAAACAGTAACAAATTATGGTTTGAGAAGATTTTCAAAGCTTTGAACAATCGTTTGTCTCCTAGAAATCTGCTTAGACTTTGCATTCGATATTTTGAGAGATTTATATTTATAAGCTTTTGGCAGACGGATGATATGAATGGTGAATTTTATATATGGAGAGGATATTAACCAGAATATGGACTTAAAACTAGGTGGGTGCAACGTAATTGATATCCTAATAGGTGGAATTGAATCAGGAATTATTACAACTATTTATGGTCCTCCAGGGACTGGAAAAAGTAATATATGTTTATTATTAGCATCAAAAATCGCCCAAGAAAAAAAGATAATCTATATAGATACAGAAGGAGGATTTAGTATTGAAAGATTGAAACAAATAAATTCTAATTATGGAGAAATATTAGATAAAATAATCATATTAAAACCAACTAATTTTGCCGAACAAAGAAAAGCTATAAGATTGCTCAAAGAGATGGTTGATAACGATATCGGGATGATTATAGTGGATACTTTTACTATGTTGTATCGTGTGGAATTGGGTTCTCAAGAAGAGTTGTATTCATCGAACAAAGAGCTAGGGAAACAACTTGTTTTGCTCAATGAGGTCGCAAGAAAGAAAAATATTCCTATCTTGATAACCAACCAAGTCTATGCAGATTTTAATAATCCTGGGAGCGTGAATATGGTTGGGGGGGAGTTGATGAAATATGGATGCAAATGTATCCTCGAAATTAAGAAAGGAAGAAATTCATACCGAAGTTTATGTGTTAAAAAACATAGAAGTGTACAAGAAGAAAAAGAAATAAAATTTAAAATAACTAATTCTGGGTTTGAGATGGTTGATCCTCTTCATCTATGAAAACATCTATCTCTACTTCTAACTTCCCTAATCCTTTTTCATTCATATACTCTCTTGTTAATATGTAATAAATTAATCCAAGAGAAGATCTTCCTTTATTATTGCATGGAATTATTATATCAACATTATGAGTTTCGTTGTTAGTATCGCATAATGCAACTATTTTCATCCCTACAGATTTTGCATCTTTCAATGCATTTTTGTCAGGCCATGGATCTGTCACTATCAATACTTTCCCTTCCACAAAATTTTCCAATTCGGGATTTGTTAATATCCCTGGGAGATATCTTCCAGTATATGTTCTTATTCCAGTATATTTTGAAAATAATTTTGCAGGTTTCCATGCATTCTCTCTCCTCGCCACTAATATAATATCTTCAGTCTTAAACTGTTTTAGGAATTGGATAGCTTCTTTTAATTTTTTATCAATTTCCTCTACATTCAGTACAGCTAATCCATCAGGTCTGGTTTTATAGATATAAGGAGCCATATACGTGGTACTAAATTTAGTCCCTATATGGACTCCTGCTTTCATATAAACTTCATTTGATACTAATAATTCTGATTCCATTTTTATCCTCCATGTATTACGCTAATAGTAAGTCAACAAATTTGCACGAGAAGATTATGCTCGTACTGGTTTTTTATTGCCTCACCAGACATTGTCTAAAGTCTCCTTATTAGGTCTTATCAGACGTTGGCTATTGATTTATTATTAAAAATGGGTTTATAAATACGTATGGTGAGAGAATTTGAAGGAGGAATTAGAGATATACTCTCCAAAATCCTGAAAGATTTATTAATAAGTTAGACTTATTTAAACTTAGGTGAAGTAACATTGTATATGAAAATGAACTAGAGTTAAAATCAAAATTTATTGCAAAGATAAGAAAAATTCACAAGCAGAAAAGTATAAAGGTAGATGATTTTATGAAGAGATATATTTCAAAAGAGTTATTATAATTCTCTATTTTGATTATCATGATAATGTCTACAAATGGAGACCTAAAGAATAAAACTTATATTTCTACCATTTTTCATATAATATATTCTTTAGAAAATACCTCCCTTTTTTAATTATCCAATTCATTAACAATCTTTGCAATATCTTCTGTTGTCAAACATTTAACTTCTCTGATTTTTTTAAATCTTTTTTCATAAGTCCAGAAAGGACATTTTAATTTCAAAGCCAAAGCAACATAAGGAGCATCTTTTATATGATCCCCAAGTAATTCTTCAGCTTTGGAAAATAAATCTTCAAACTCTTCAAAAGGGATTACTTTAATCCTTCTTTCAAGTAATGTTAATAATATATTGAAATCTTCTTCAGAAAGTTTAGATCTTCTAATTAATTCTTCTTTGTTCCTTAAAAATTCTACAAATATTAACTCCGGAGCAACTAAATCTAATTTGGAAGATAAAAATAAATCAGTTAATCTTCCTCCAATCAAAGCTGAAAAAATAATATTTGCATCTACTACTACCTGCATCACTTCCTCTTCAATTTATTTTTGTAAGCTAAATACATCTCTTCATTTACTTTCTTTCCCATACTTAAGGCATCATTTTGTGTCAATTTTGATTTTGCTACTATTGACTTGAACAATTTGTATTCGTTCACTTTTTCACTTATAGCTTCTCTGGCTATTTCTGACCAGTTAAGTTCAGGCAAAGATTCCATCTCATTCTTCAAATCCTGCGGAATGGCAAGAGTTAGTGTTGGCATTTTTGTACCTCCAGTTATTACACATATTACAGTTAATTATGTTAATCTAGTATATAAATCTTTTGAATGTTTTTTAAAATTGTAGTATCCCGAAATTATTGCACCTCTATTTCTTGGATCCAATAACTTTCTATCAAGTACAAAGTGCCGTAGAGAAAGGGAATAAAACTTATATTTCTACCTTTTCAAAAAAGCTTCAAATACAGGATAATTGGTTTCAATAATATTATATTTAAGATACTCTTTAGGATTTATCCATAAATATTTATCATGATCCCCACTAAGAACAACTTTATCATTTTCAGAAAAACATTCAAAGAAAGTAGCAACGACTTGCCATTCTTCTCCTCTAACTTTAGGTCTCCATTCGCTTACACAGAAAGGATTTCCCAATTTGACACTTAATCCTGTTTCTTCTTTTATTTCTCTTATAAGACCTTCATCAAAACGTTCTCCTAGTTTTACTCTTCCTCCAGGAACATCAACCTTTCCAAACTGGGCTCCATCTTCATATTTAGAAGATTCACGAAGAATTAATATTTTTCCATTGAATACAATAAATGCTTTACATGAAGGAAATAATTTGTCTACCATCTTCTCAGAATAAATCAATTATATATTAAGTTTTAGTTTAGATAAAATAAAAACAATAAAAAAAGAAAACTAAAATTTACTCTTCTTCTTCCTCACCGAAATCTTCGCTATCTTCTGGTTCTGGTTCAGATTCAATCACTGGAATCCCTCTATTTTGAGGTCTGAATTCCTGCTTTTGAACAGGTTCAGATGCAGAACCAATCTTCTCTGCGAATCCTACTTTCTGGAGAACTTTTGTAATTCTCACCCTACAATCTTCTCCTGCTTGTGTATTTGGGATAAAAAGAACAAATCCTTTTATCTTAGCTACTCCGTCACCTTTCTCCCCAACTGCTTCTATATGGATATCTAACTCTTCCCCTTGACTAACTGGGGGACTATTGAATTTTTGCATATTGTTTTTCCCTCACTTTTTTAATTGTGGCTTAAAGCCATAAATCTCGGAGTTGTGTTTAAAATATATAAACCTTTTTAAATAAGATTAAGATGATATCACCTAATGATAAATAGAATCATTCCTGAAGGAGTATTGGAAGAAGACAAAATAACTCTTGAACTAACAGACGAAGCTAATCAGTTATATGAAAAGAATAGATTTGGGAACATAGAAAGAAAAAAACTTCATCTTAGCCTATTAGAAGCACTTTATCTAGTTGAAGGAGAAAAATTAATAGTTAAGAAAGGAAAAAAGGAAGTACCTCCAAATCAAATCTCTAGATTAGCAAGAAAGAAAGACAAGAGATTCAACATAAGATATTCAGTATTCAAAGATCTTAGAGACAGAGGATATGTTACTAAAACCGCACTTAAATTTGGTGCGGATTTCAGAGTATATGATAGGGGAGTAAGTCCCGGGGAAGATCACGCGAAATGGATTGTTTTCGCGGTCAAGGAAAGCGAACATCTTACATGGAGAGAATGGTCAGCAAAGAACAGAGTAGCAAATTCTACCAAAAAAAGACTTCTTATCGCTGTTGTTGATGATGAAGAAAGTGTTTCTTATTGGGAGAGTAGATGGATTCGTCCTTGAATGTTGTTTATGTAATGTCTCATTTCTGAATAATCTTTTGTAAAGTAATAAACATAAATTATTTTATAATATTATGATCTACATTTTATATTAGATTATAAATATAATCTGATTCGTGTAATACTCTCAATTAGAAACCTTTAAGAAAAGAAAATCTTTCTCTCGATGTATGAGGGATAGAATATTACAATTAGTCCAAATCAAAGGACCTTTATTACCGGTAGATATACGAAGTGAACTAAAGATAGATTTTATGTTCGTGGGAGCATATCTTTCTGAGTTATTAAAAGCAGGTAAAATAAAGACTTCTCATGCAAAGATTGGGAGCAGTTCATTATATTATGTAGAAGGACAGGAGAAATATCTAGAACAATTAAGAAGCCATCTTCATCCAAAACTTCAGCAGACTTATGATTTATTGAAAGAAAGAAAAATATTAGCAGATAAAGAATTAACAGAAGTGATGAAATCTGCAATGAGAGAAATGAAAGATTTTGCTGTGCCTTTAACCGTAAATAAAACCGAACTATTTTGGAAATTTTTCACAGTATCTCAGGATGAAGCCATTTCTTTGATTAAAATTAAGTTATCCCCAAAAGTTGAAGAAAAGATTGAGGAAAATAAAACAGAAGAGAAAAAAGAAATAATCCAACAGAAAATTGAAGTGCCCATACACTCAACCGAACACAAACCTAAAGTTAAGGATGTGGAGATAAAGAAAGCAGTTGCAACAGTAGAGAGAAGAGCACAAGAAATCAAAGATAGGGATGAGAAAATAGTTGTACAGAAGATAGAACCAGAGATAAATGAAGAGAAAGAGATAGAAAAGATGAAGAAGAAGGAAATAGAAGAGAAACAAAAAGAAGATATGAAGAAGAAGGAAATAGAAAAAATAGATGAAGAAGCTGAAACAAAACCTAGCAAGAAAACAAAGATAAGGGAGAAGACTATAGAGAACATAGAAGATCCTCTCTTAGATCAAGTTAAAGAATATTTCAGAGAGAAAGATATATACATAAAAGAAGCAGAAGTCACAAGAAAAGAGAGAGAGTTAGAGTTGGTGATTACTGTCCCAAGTGTCATAGGGAGGATAAGTTATTTTTGTTCTGTTAGGAATAAAAAGAAATGTAATGAAGGAGATGTGAGTTCCGCAGTGATAAAAGCACAGAGCAAAAATCTTCCAACTTTATTTTTAACAACGGGAGAAGTTACTAAAAAAGCTCTTGAGATGGTTGGGAAAGAATTTAAACAGTTGATAATAAAAAGGATTGATTAATTCTTATGTTATAGTTTATTATATACTTTAGAAGAAAAAATATAATCTTCAATTAAGTTCTTATTATTGCTCATATTTAAATATTGGAGTTTTTTATTAATTTTAATGGGATGTGCGATAACTCAATTGATAGAATCTAATGAAATACAAATTGAAAATCTTTCAGGGAAAGTGTTGGCGGTTGATGCGCTGAATGTGATTTTCCAGTTTCTGACAACAATACGACAAAGGGATGGAACCCCATTAATTGATTCTAGAGGAAAAATTACCTCTCATCTGAACGGATTGTTCAATAGAACAACTTCTCTTATGGCTTCTGGATTAAAATTAATATTTGTATTTGATGGAGATCCTCCCAAACTGAAAGCTGGAGAGCAGTTAAGAAGGAAAGAGTTGAAGAGAGAAGCTATGAAGAAGTTCGAGGAAGCCAAAGAGAAAGATGATATCCATTCTATGCGAAAATATTCTTCACGAATGCATCATCTTAATGAAGATATGATTGAAGAATCTAAAGAGTTACTGAGAGCTCTTGGATTGCCTGTTATTCAAGCACCTTCCGAAGGAGAAGCACAAGCATCATATTTAGTAAAGAAAGAAGAAGCTTTTGCTGTTGTCAGCCAGGATGCAGACTCTCTTCTTTTTGGAGCTGAGAAAGTTGTGAAAAATCTATCAATTGCTGGGAAGAGAAAGAAAGTCAATAGATTATCTTATGAGATTGTTAAGCCTGAGTTAATAAGCTTATCAAATACTTTAAACGTATTAGGGATTACACAAGAACAATTGATTGTGCTTGGGATATTGGTGGGGACAGATTATAATCCGGGAGGGGTTTTGGGGTTGGGACCTAAAAAAGGATTGAAATTAGTTAAAGAGTTTGGTTCTGATTTTGATAAACTATTCTCTTCTATTGAATGGAGTTTTGATTTTTCATGGAGGGATGTTTATGATTTATTTGTAAATATCCCAGTTAGTGACGAGTATAAATTAGAGTGGGGGGATGTTGATACTGATCGTGTGAAAAAACTATTATGTGGGGAGCATGATTTCTCTGAACAGACAGTCGATAAAAAATTGAAAAAATTGATTGAATTTAAACATGATAAAAAACAGGGGAAATTGGAAAAATGGTTTTAGTAGCGAAAGTCAATAAGGGAAATATTAGTGAAGTGAAAGAGAAGTTGAGAGATAATGATAATTTAAACAACGAATATAGAATAACCACAGATGATACGTTTGGATATCTTCCTTTGAATAAAAAGAGAGAGGAAGAAATTAATAAAGATAATAAAAATCTAAATAAAAATGTTAGAAGATTAATAATAGAAATAAAAGATAAAAGATTAACAAAAATAAAAAAGAAAGAGAGTTATAAATCAAAATTAAAAAAATTGTTAGGAAAAAATGAATTTTCTTCGTTTGATGTTATTGGAGATATATGTATAGTTAGAATAGATTTTGAGCTAAAAAATAAGGAAAAAGAGATTGGACAAATATTGTTATCAATTCCAAACGTTAAAACTGTTCTTAAAAGAGAAAGTAAATATGGGGGAGAATATCGTACGCAAAAATTAAAGTTTCTTGCTGGAATTAGAAAGAAAGAAACAACCCATATAGAATCAGGAATTCGTTTGAAATTAGATGTGGAAAAAGTTTATTTCAGCATCCGTTCTTCTAGAGAGCGATTAAGGATTGCTAATTTAGTTAAGAAAAGAGAAAAAGTATTAGTTATGTTCTCTGGATGTTCTCCTTACGAGCTAGTTATTGGGAAGCATTCGAAAGCAAAATTAATTGTGGGGATAGAGAAGAATCCAATCGCCAACAAATACGCGTTTGAGAATATGAAATTAAATAAGATGAATGAGAAAAGCGAAAGGATAAAATTATTTAATGGAGATGTGAAAGAAGTGTGTTCTTCATTGAAGAAAGAGAAATTTGATAGAATAATTATGCCTCTTCCTAGAAAAGCTTATGAATATCTTTGGGATGCTCTTAAGGTAAGTAAAAAAGGAACTAAAATTCATCTTTATATGTTTGAGAAATGGGATGATGAGAAGAGTATGAAAAAAGAATGGCAAAAAACATTAGATAAATATTTCGGTAACTTGAAGATTAAGAACATAGTAAAAGCAGGTAATTATTCTCCTAACGTGTATAGAGTATGTTTTGATTTAGAGGTTACTGATTACAAATCTGGAGAAGCTTTTGAGGGAACCGTTACTTTAATATCTAATAACTAATTGGAGATGTTATTAATTGACTGATAGAAAGAATTATATATTTGAAGTATCTATCTAATAATATGGTAAAAAAAGAAATATGTACAAGTTGCAATAGCAACAATATTGTGATGAATGGACTCACTTCTGGAAACAGGCAAAAATTTCATTGTAAAGATTGTGGATGTTACCGTACTTTGAAAACTACACAATATTATACTAAAGAAAGAAAAGAAGAAATTCTCCGCTCTTATAAGGAAAGATTAAGTCTGCGTGGAAAACGCAGAGTATATGGTGTTGCTATCTCAACCGTTCAAAATTGGTTAAAAAAAAGAGTTATTCCCTCTAAGTTTGACATTACCTGAAGTTAAAGAAGATGATGTAGTTGAGTATGATGAGATGTGGTCTTTTGTCCACGACAAAAAGAATAAACAATGGTTGTGGCTTGCAGTATTAAGGAGAACAGGTCCACATTATTGCATATCATATTGGAAAGAGGAATTATCTTGCTTTTGAGGAACTGTACTCAAAAGTTCCTCAACAATACAAGCAATGTCAAAGCAGAAGTGATTTTTGGGAAACATATGATAATCTCC
>Ga0210057_1003186_pt1 | contig 22750 bp, 19 predicted proteins | sample CryGeyCG2114_010_2_FD_183968 | JGI IMG/M metagenome (GOLD analysis project Ga0210057, IMG submission 183968) | Groundwater microbial communities from aquifer - Crystal Geyser CG10_big_fil_rev_8/21/14_0.10 (SPAdes) (version 2) | ecosystem: Environmental > Aquatic > Deep subsurface > Groundwater ...
TTTTTCATCTATCTTTTTCTTTAAATCAATAATGTCAATCCGCCCATTGGGCAATACATTAATAATTTTATGTTTGTGACTTTCGGCTGGTTTTAGAATCGATTCGTGCTCAATTGCGCTCACCAGCACATTTGACGTCGGAAAAGCTTGCATAACACCGTTGATTGCCAGATTATTAGCCTCTGTACCGCCAGCCGTAAAGGTTATTTCATTTGGCCGGCAGCCCAGCCAGTGCGCAATGCGACCACGTGCCTCGTTTAAATCTTTTTTGACGGATTTTGCCGCCAGATAAGTTGCCGATGGATTATAAAACTTGGTAGCAAAATATGGTGCCATGGCTGTTTGTACGGCCAGGTCCATTGGCGTTGCGGCGGCAAAATCTAAATATATTTTTTTCATATACTATCTTTATTTACAGTCGTATAAACGGTGTTATTCAAGCAAAATTATTAAGCTGGGCATTAACGCGTTGGTTGTATAGCTGCATAGCCTTATACAAATTGCGCGCTTCCTCGGGCAAAACAAGCTGGTAGTGCTGACTATTCTGTGTCTTTAAGATACGGTTAGGTCGTACGTCATATCGGATTGTTTTATTTCGTGCTTTGCCGTCTTTATCTGTCCATTCTTCGTGCCATACCCAAGTTCGCTCGTCCAAACAAAAGAATTCACGGCGCATACCGTCCGGAATTGGTCCAAACAATTTGCCACCGATTTTTGCCTCATGGCGAATTAGATCTCGATACAGCTCATCTTGTCGTTCTTGGCGTTTCTGATTAATAATGCTCTTATACAGTTTTCTTATCATGCCGCCCTCCTAAGTATTTCTGCAACCCTCGCTCGAGCATCATCCTCCATAGCTTTGAGCTCCCAATATACTTTTAGATCTCTAATGTTATTAACTCCTTCTTGTACTGGACTAACAGTACCGCAAATAGGTTCATCGGCTGATATGCTTTCATAGCCCGAGGTATCAGATACGGTCTCATCACCCAGAGTAGTATCAGGTCCAACAATACCAGCTTCGGTGGTTTCTTCAGTAGGCAAATCATCAACGACGCGTTTGCCATTTTCCTCTGCCATATTAAGCATACCAAATCTATACTCCTTCATAGACCTTAATACGTCAGCCAGATTTTTCTCTCGTGGGGATAATGAATTCTCTGATGTCATGGTTTTATCCTTAGGTTTAATAATGCCTGGGCGTTATGCGTGGTGGCGCTAGCCAGAAAATCTAGAGGCTCGCCTCTTAGCTTGCTCAAGAACTCCGCCGTTGCCCGCACATGCTTAGGCTGACAGATTGTACCACGAAATGGAACAGGGGTCAAGAACGGAGCGTCTGTTTCCAGCAATATCCTATCAAGCGGAACTTTTTTGACGGCCTCTAATTGTTCCTGACTCTTCGTAAAGGTTATTATGCCATTTAGGCCTACGTATAGCCCTCTGGAGAGGATTTCGTCGAGGTCTTGTGTATCAGACGAGAAGCTGTGTACAACACCTCTCAAACCCTTATATTCATCAATAATCCGCCAAAAATCTTTGTAGGCCTCGCGGACATGAAAAATAAGCGGCAAATCGTGTTCTAACGCCATATCTATCTGGAACCGCAGTAATTGCTCTTGATCTTTTTTAGAAGAATGCATGTAATGGTAATCTAATCCGGTTTCTCCCACGGCTTTCAATTTTGGCGCCGTACCGTCGTTAATCAGGTAGCGGAATTGCTGTAAAGCGTGGTGATTATCTACGTAGTCTTTGCTTTCATGCGGATGCAAACCAATGCTGGCATAGACGTTTTCATGATTCTTAGCGAAATCAACAGCTAGCTTGCTGTCTTGCAACGTGCAACCAACGCAGATTAATTGAGTTACATCGTTTTTTTCAGCATCTTTCACAACCTGTTCTGGGTCCAGTTCATAGTCAGGAAATTGGATGTGGCAGTGAGTGTCAACCAGCTCTATCATATTTATATTTTACCTCATATTCCCGACTCTCCTCGCTACCATCATTAATACGCATAAAAACACTCACTTAACTCCACACCATCCATGTTAACAAATATACACGATCGTGTATATTTGTTAACATCTTCAGGGGTACATTTAATTAAATTTGGACTTCGTCGGCCATAAATAGATTTACATAATCGCTGATATATAAATCCTCTATTATTTCAGTTAACTCATCGTATATATCGTATCTTGTTTTCCATACGCTTTTTTGCACCTGTTCGCACTGTGTTGTCTTTAAATATAGTCTAAGTAAATCACGATTCTTTCTAGAGATCTCGGGAATATCAAAAACTATTATCAGTAAATGTCTTGTTTTATTAGTGGGCTTTATTGATAGTTTAATTTTTCCTCTCCACGAGGTTATGATGTTTCCATTTTCATCAACCTTCAATAAACCATTTCGTTTAGCTCTACTAATCGTTGAGCTCAAACTTCTGCGACTAGCTTTTGTTTGTTTTTCTAAATAATCAAGGTAGTTAAAGAACTTGCCAGGTTTATATGACAACATGATATTTTCCCTGCTATAGGGTAAAAAAGCTTTGAGTACAGCCTTTAAAACGGCATGATCATTTTTAATGTTCTTTGTCTCATTGCCCATAATAATTCCATCTTTATTCATATTCCTATGTTAACAAATATACACGATCGTGTATATTTGTTAACACTAACTAGTGTTAAGTTGTGTTTAGCACAAGTATACTGTGTCCGGCTTATTTAGAATTATCAGCTACTTTGTGGGTTTGTCGAGGCGAAGTGTCTTTGCGGGGGAATAGTGTGCTGTCGGTCAAACGAATGACGCCTTCTTCAAAGGTGTGGCGAATTTTCAAACCGGTTTCCGGCATAAACGGCGCTAACATATCAGCAATTTCTAATAAACTGCCGGCTTGGTTAGCTAATATCTCGCGCAAATGGTCGGTTTCTTTGGCTTTGGCTAGTTCCCACGGCTTTTCTTCGTCAATGTATTGATTTAGTCCGCGGACTTGGTCCCAAACTTCGTCTAGCGCTCTGTCAAATTGGCATTTCTCCAGCGCTTCGCGGTACTTTGCAGTATCGTGGCTGGGCGGCGGAATGTCGCCAATGATTCCATTCTGATTTTTCTGAATCAATATAGCAGTGCGCTGAACGGCATTGCCCAGCTCGTTGGCCAGCTCGTTGTTGTAGGCTTCTTCCATCCGCTCCCAAGTAAAGTCGCCGTCCTCGTATGACGGAATATGGCGCAAGAAATAGTAGCGAAAGGCATCGGCACCGTATTTTTTGATTATTTCTTGTGGTGAAATAACATTGCCAACTGATTTGCTCATTTTCTCGCCGCCTAGGTTTACAAAACCATGCACATACAGAACTTTTGGCAATGGCAAACCCAGCCCCAGTAAAATTCCGGGCCAAATGGCAGCGTGAAAACGCAAAATGTCTTTACCGATTACTTGTACATTAGCCGGCCAAAACGTTTTAAAATCTTTGTGTTCGGGGTAGCCAAGTACCGTGATGTAATTAAGTAGCGCCTCAAACCAAACATACATTACTTGGGTAGGATCGCCCGGTACGGCAATCCCCCAGGCTATTTTGTCTTTAGGTCTGGATATGCTGATGTCTTCTAGTCCATCTTTTATAACGTTTAAAATCTCGTGTTTTTTAGTAGCCGGCATGATTAGAAACGCGCCGGTTTCTATTGCGCTTCGGATTTGAGCGGCGTATTTACTAAGTTTAAAGAAGTAATTTTCTTCCTCAAGCTTTTCATACGGCCGTTTGTGATATGGGCAAATATTTTTATTCTCTTTGGCAACCGCTTCAGACACAAATGATTCACAACCAGTACAGTACAAGCCAATGTATTTGCCCTTGTAGATGTCTTTACTTAGGTTTTTCCAGATTATCTGAGCCCTTTGTTCATGCCCCGCATCAGTCGTGCGAATAAAGCGGTCATTGCTAATGTTGAGTAATTTTTGCAAGTCGCGGAACTGCTGGCTAATCTGATCCACATAAACTTTGGGTGTGAGTTTTAGCTTAGCAGCACTCTCAGCTACTTTTCCGCCGTGTTCATCGGTACCGGTACTGTAAATAACCGTCTTACCTTGCGCACGGGCGGCCCGCGCCAAAACGTCGGCCATTATAAATTCCATGGCGTGGCCGATGTGTGGCTCGCCGTTTACATAAGGAATAGATGTCGCAACGTAGTAGTTCATCCCTTATAGTCTATCGTGGATAATGGGAGTAATACAACTTATTGTATTTTACATCACTCGGTATGGTTGCTGGTGAGGTGCCAGAGCTTGCAGTGTGTGCATTTGTAAGCTTTTAGCTTAGTGCCACGTTGCCATTTGAGAGTTGCGACAGCGGCTTTAGCTTCGCGGGAATTGTCAAATGTTAATTTTTCCTCGCAGGGCGGAGGGTCAGATTTATTTGTTGTCATCTATAAACTCTTGGCAAAATCTTTCAAAAACTGCGTTAGTCCAGCCAAAGCCGATTGGCGATGGATATACACCTTTGACTGGCGGTCTATCCGGCTGAACAACGTTATATTTTTCTAAAAACAACCCGTTTTTGTTAAACCAGTCTAGATTTGTTTTTAGCCATTTTAGAGCGATGCGCTGGGCATCGTGCGTGTAGCCATAGCGTTGCAGGGCTTTAACCACCATAAAATGCAACGGCGCCCAGCCGTTAGGATAGGCCCATTGGGTTGGAATCTGGCCAGGCATGAGCTCGCTAAGTTGCTGGTCCGTGGTACTTAAGCCGCCTGGTTGGTCGTAGTGGCGCAAGTTTTTTACCATTTGCCAAGCTTGTCTGTCATCTACCATACCAGCCCACATCGGGTAATAACCAGCCAGCGACTTCACACTGCCCCGCTTTTCTTTCACATAATTATAATCAAAATAAAAATCGTGCACGTTACTCCACATCAGTTCGTTCATTGTTTTTTTACGTCGGCGAGCAACATTTTCCCATTGCTTGGCTTTGATGTCATCTCCAAATATCCGCTCCGCCCGCGCGAAGTCTGTTTCGTATTTAAATAGCAAAGCGTTCAAGTCCACCGGTAAAAAGTTTAACGCTTTGTGCTCAAATCGCGGCGTCATATCCCAGCCGCTTTCCGTCTCGGCCAGATCGTTAAGAATATTGACGTCAAAATAACGGCTAAGCCCTTTGTAAACATTGCGCCAGTTTGGTTTGGCCGTACCCATCCAAACGGTTTCATACTCTTGCTGAGCTATTTCTATGGCATTTTTCAACCACTTTTTGTCTACACTCGACTTACGTGAAATTCCTCGTCCCTGGGGTGAATTAATTCGTGCGAAAACGGTTTTATCTGAAGAAGAGGTATCCGTAGATACATCGAGAGAAGAAAAACCGTTTGCAGGCGAATTTATCCGGTCTGGGGGTGAGGAAGTTTTGCGTAAGTCTGGTGTGTTAAAAGCCTCATAAACATCAAAAATAAAGCTCGTTAACAGAGGTGGTTGAGATCGACCTGTCAGATATGTTCGCGACGCATTAGGTATAATTTTGAACCGTTTTTGTAAATCTAGTAGATTTTCTAAAATACCTACTACTAAATCTTTGTGATCCTGATCCAGCATTCCTTGAACCATAAAATAGCTGTCCCAGTAATAAAGTTCATCAAAGTCATAGTCGTGGCCGCCTTCATGAGCCGGCACTAAGTATGGATTGGGCAGTCCAATCAAAGAATCATCGTCTTTAGGAAAGTGGCGGGTCAGTTTTGGCCAATAATTTTTGATGTATTGGCGAGCAGTTTGGACATCACTTGGAGTTAGCTTGGGTTCACGAGGGGCAACTAACTGCCTAATTTTCGCCGTAGCAGTCTGGGCAATGTTTAACATACTCTTTAAGCTTATGTTTTGATGGTATCTAGGTCAAGTTGACGAGTGGCAGAAATCAAACAAAAAAGACCTTCCATTTAACGAAAAGTCTCTTATGGCGTGCCACGAGGCGAATGAAATGAGCTTTTCGTGGTGGAGCTGCCGGGTACGATCAATCGATTAAGAAGTTCTTCAGTTGTTTCTTGAGATAGGTGTGGCCACTCCCAGACTTAAGGAACTTTTCTCTACCCAAAGCATCGCGTTTGTCTAGGTATCCTTCAAAATATATTATCTTCCAGGGTCGTTTTGATTTTGTGGACACATTCTTTCCACTATTATGTGCTTGTAGTCTATCTTTAATATTTGTCGAAAAACCGATGTACCAAGATTTATCTTGTTCAGATTCAAGTACATAGGCAAAATAATATGACATTACAGCTATCATAAACTAAATAGCCCCGTAAAATGAAATTTTATAATTTCATCACGGGGCACTCAAAAATTATCATTTACTAGTTTGAGTGGCTACGCCACGTGATTATCATAATGAAAAACCCTCATAGAGGGATTTTCTGATGATAATTTTACGTGGAGGAGCTGGCGGTAATTGCAACCGCGTCCATCGGTTTACAATGTTAGTCTTCTACAAGCGTAGGCTACTTAAGTATAGTTTTATAACCGATAAGTAACCAAAAAGTTATAAAACTTTGATTCAAAGTCTTAGCAGATACGAAGAATCAAGCATATCTGAGCAATCAGATGATATGACACGCATTTGGACAATATCTGACGTCAAATCCAGCGCGGCTTAAGTTAAAACTTAAGCTGTTGCGACGAAGACAACTGTGCGTGGTACAAAAGCGTTAGCAAAAGCACTCGCTACAAAAGCCTTAGCGCGTTGTAATATTGTTGCAATTACAAAGATTTACCTATTAGAGACCTACCACACAGTATTTTATGACTTAAAAATCACATCTTTTTAGCTGCAAAATTGCAATTTTCAATCGATATAGCTATGGCTATACCTCCTTCAGATTCCAATTTTTCGTATTAAAAACCTGCAATTTCAGTTACAAAAAACACTGTGCAGTAGACCTCACGCTGATAAGCGGCTTGCGAACTAACTTGTAAAAGTCCAATGTCGAGCTTAAAATTCAGCCCCATACCAATGATTATACCACTTATGTCAATATATTACCACCGTATTGTCAAACACACATTTCACACTTAGGCAAGTTTGAGTGCGACCCTGCGTAACGCAAAGGAACCGTACTTATTGGTATGGTGACTGCATATCGTAAAGGGACAAGCTCGAAATAGCCAAGAGGCCATCGGAGTCATCTGCTTCGCTGATGAGCAGGCTGGCTGGTATGAGATGTGTGTATGATTAGCTACAGGAGCCAGGTCTATCAGGCTTGCAAGCCGCATCATGTAATACGCCAAGCAATTCTATGAGCTTTTGTTGATCTTTTTCACTAATATTTGTAAAGGTTGGCGAGTGATAATTGTTGAGCACTATCATGGCTTGCTCGGTTAAGCGGTCGCCTTTAGGAGTCAATTGTGTGATATGTTCACGCTTGTTCTGAGGTGAAATGTGCGTGCTAAGCATTCCCTCTTTGTGCATAAGTTTAATCTGCCGGCTGATGCTGGCTTCTGTTTGGCCAAGCCGATCGGCAATTTGTCTTTGCTGAATGTGCGGATTACGCTGTAAAACCATCATTAATTTGAACTGTGAGAAACCGACTCCAAGTTGCTCTTGAAGCGCTTGATCAGACTGACGATTTAGAACAGAGGCAATGTGATTGAGGAGATAACCGATATTGTTTGTTGGTCGCATATAGATATTTCTTATCCTTTATAATACTTTATTGGCTGATACTTAACATGTCAAGTGTTGTTTTGCGACTTATTTATTAAATACAGTTTATGCCATTCGTCCAGACCGAGTTCTTGAGGGCGAAAATTAGGTGTTAAATCGGCTTTATTTAGTAAATATTCTGTTTCTGTACGGCTCAATTGCAATCCATTACTTAATGAGTTTAGTAAAGTTTTGCGCCTATTACTAAAACCAGCTTTAACAAGGCGGAAGAATTGCTTGTTGTCCGTAGCTTTAAAAAGCGGTAGTTTGCGAGGTATAAGCCTAATTATCTGCGAATCTACTTTTGGCGGAGGCGTAAACAACTTGGCTGGTATAACTTGCCCTAGTTCAACATCGCAGAAATACTGCGCACTGACAGACAGTAGCGACATCTGCCCAGGTTTGGCAGCAATCCGCAGGGCAACTTCCTTCTGCACTAACAAGACAATAGATTTTGGCTTATGTTGCGTTTCTAACAACATTCGGAGCAGGTGAGAGGTCAAATAATAGGGGATGTTGGCAACTACCTTATAGTCCTTGGGCATCTTAGAAAGATTAAAATCTATAATACTTAACATGTTAAGTGAGAAGGGAAGTGAACCGAATTTTGCAAGCAAGTCAGCTTCCAGGCTTTTATCTACCTCTACCGCCACAACTTCAGCGCCGGACTCAAGCAGTTTGGCGGTTAAATCGCCTTTGCCTGGCCCAATTTCTAGCACGCAGTCGCCCTTTATTACATCTGCAAAGTCGCATATAGTCTCAAGGGTTTTCGCGTCCGTCAGCCAGTGCTGCCCCAGCGACTTATTAGCTTCAGGCAAACTGTGAGAGGTCTGACCTTTCACATTAGTTCTCGAGGTTTAATAGGTTTAGGCCTGTGTCTTCGTCGTGTAAGCGCAAAAGTTCTGAACTGTTCAATGTATTTATGATAATTTCGCACGTTCCGCCGACTTCTAGTTCTTTAACATGCCCGCCCAAGGTCTGCATTTTATCATCCGAAAAACTGCCGTGAATATGGATAATTGGCTCGTTATTAATCCACGCGATGTTTCCCTCAAGGCTAAGTATCTCTAGCGGCCGGTTTATTTTTGACCATTCGTATTTTTTGTTTGGCAGATCGTAAAACCCAAGTTCCGCCCATTTTACTGCCCCCAGGCCGTTTAGCCAGGCACCGTTTATTTCATTTTGTTTGACTAGTTTTATCAAACTTTCTATAAGCCGTTCGCCTTTATCTAGGCGAACCATGTAACCGTCGTTAATTTGCTTGAACGTCATACTTCAATTGTACCAGTGTAGCCTAGTGTTCTGCTACCACCAGCCGTGAGATAACCAGAAGTTGTAGGCACCACCCCAACCGCCATAGCGCGAGGCATAGCCGCCGAAGAACTGTAGTTGGCAAGCACCGTCAGTTTGCCAATTTGGACATGCGCTTACAAGTTTGCTGCCCGGGCAACTTTGGCCAAGCCCATAACAACCAGATGAACTAACGGCGTTTATCCGCCAGTTTGATTCTCGGCTAATGATGTAGTTTACATAGGCATAATCCGATGATGGTATACCAGCTGCCGCCATTAGTCCTGTTCTATCGCCGGCTATGTTGACGGTTTTACCGCGCGCCACAATCTGCTCTACCGGTTCCTGAACGGTAACTTCCTGGATTTTGTGGCGGCCAACCTCTTTACCATTTTGCAGGTCAATCTGGTAGGTGACGAGCTTTTTACCGGCCGTGCCCTTTTGCCGAATTACCGTTGTACCAAAAGACAGGCTAGCATCTTCAATAGTTTGAACCGGCGGTGCAACCGTTTCCTCTACGGTAGCAATCTGTGTACCCTTGCGTATAACAAAAATCTGCGAATTAGTAGAGATGGTAGTTGTTAGCGCTGGTTCAACCGTATCGCTAGCTTCTAGCTGAACATTTTTTTCCTTTAAGAGATCACCAACGGATTTGGCATGAGTTCTAACCGGAACCGCCGTACCATATAGATTTAGATAAGCCGGCGTAGCGCGGTCTATAACAACCTCCTCGCCTATGGCATTACTTTTTAAAATGCTATCCGGCAGGGTTTTTACCAAATTATCTTCCGGGTAAACCGTTATACCGGCTTGAGCAGCGATGCTTCGAGAAGTAGTAGCGGCGCTATAAGCCAAAGTTTTATGACCATTGTCTTCGATTATTACCGGTCTGGCGCGGTAAACATTTATCCTAAAATTATCTTCAACAATCGGTGTTTCGGCCGTCGGCTCTACAATATCGCCCTCGTAAAGCTTGATGTCTAGTCTTTTTAGCAATTCACCGACGTTCGGTGCTTTAGTGGGAATGGTTTGCTGTTTTTTATCAAAAGAAACGATCGCCACGTGCGAATCAGACGGCGCCAAGGTTTGAGCACCAAGTCTTATGTAAAGAACAACGGTGATGACTAATAAAACCAAAAGTGTCGTGACCGGAACGATGAACGGATGGTTTTTTAGTTTCAAAAGCCGGTGCCGTTTAGTGGTAGTGTTATTCTTAGATAATTTTCTTGGTCTACGCATAAATTAAGTTGCTCTTTTTAGCGAGTGTATTTTGGAAAAACTAACAGAGTCCATCTCGCAAGAGCTATCTATAAGTGTAGCAAATTTCTCTTTTATGATATAGCCATGCAAGCCAACAAAGAGTTCTACTTGTTTGTCTTCAGAATTTAATTATAGTTTTTCCAGCGGCGCAAACGAGATATTCAACTTTTTATTGCCCTTACCTTTGAAATTAATAACAGCGTTGTCGCCATCAATTTCTAGTACCGTGCCTTTTCCAAATATTTTATGGCGTACACCATCGCCCTCGTTTAGTTCAGGCACGTATCTTATCTCACCACTGTCCCGAGTTTCTTCTTTAGGCCGGCTATCAAAGCCCGCAGAATCTGACACCGCGAGGGGCTCCGCAAGAGAAAACTCACCATCTATTTCGGCAAGGAATCTACTTGGCGGATTATGCTGAACCCCGCCGTAAAGCATTCGCATACTGGCATAAATCATATAAAGTTCTTCGCGGGCGCGCGTCATGCCTACGTAGCACAGCCGGCGCTCCTCCTCCATTTCCGATTGGTCGTACAAAGCCCGCGAGTGCGGAAAAAGCGATTCCTCCATACCAACCATAAAAACTACCGGAAATTCCAAACCTTTGGCGCTGTGCAGCGTCATCAGCGTTACGCTGTCGCCGTCAAAATTAACACCGTCCAAATCGCTAACCAGCGCTACTTCTTCCAAAAACCCATCCAGCCCTAAGTCGCGATATTCCTCGGCCACGCTAATCAGTTCGCGGACGTTTTCTTGGCGCGATTCGCCCTGAATCGTTTTATCATCAAGATAGTTATAATAATCAATCCGTCTAATCAGCGAGTCTACCAATGCCGGCACCGGCGCATCGGCCATCACTTCGCGCAGACTCTCTAAAATATCGTTCAGCTCGCCAAGGGCTTTGCGGGCTCTGAGCGTAATGTCCGTGCACTCCTCCACCTTCTGTAGTCCACTGTACAGGGTTGAACCATGTTTAGTAATCCAATCCAGAAATACTTGAAGTGATTTGGTACCAATGCCGCGGGTTGGCACATTTACAATCCGTGCAAAACTTACTTTGTCTTCCGGCTGATAAATTAGCCTCAGATATGCAATGATGTCTTTAATTTCTTTTCGGTCATAGAAACGCAGGCCGCCGACAATACGGTACGGGATACCGTAGCGCACAAAAGATTCTTCAATGGCTCGGCTTTGGGCGTTGGTACGGTATAAAATAGCAAAATCTTTGTAGCGCCGCGAACTCATATCAATTGAAGTTTGAATACGCCGAATAATCGCCTCGCTCTCGGCTCGTTCGCTGTTTACCTGCAATATCTGCACCGGCAGACCGTGCCCGGCGGCCGTCCATAACTGCTTATCCGAGCGCTGGTGATTTTTGGTAATAATGGCTTGGGCGGCATCCAAAATATGCTTGGTGCTGCGATAATTTTGCTCCAGTTTAATTACCGCACAGTTTGGATAATCTTTTTCGAAGTTCAAAATATTGCGAAAATCCGCTCCTCTCCAAGAGTAAATCGAGTTGTGCACCACAACACCAGATACCAAATAGTTATGTACGTTTTCAATATCGAGATCGAATACACGACCGTTATATATCTTCTTTTCTATGGCGATTACCTCGTCTTCAATAATTGTGCCATCCTTTTCTATTGGCAAAGTCATTCCTATGTGAACATTGCTAGCCGACATATAAATAAACTTTTGGTTGGTTAAAAAGCTGTATTTATTTATTGTTAGATTTTTTTGCTCGTTAGTTTTAATTTTTTCTAACAATTTCTCGATTTCGCCATAATCAAGATTATGAACCTCAGATTTGAATGTTCCAGACTTAGCGCACCTTACTGAATAGCCAAGTTTATTCATAAATTTAAGATCATTTGGGTCAGTTGTATTGATTGATAATCTACTAGCACACCAGTCACTACTTTTGGTTTTGCGCCTATCGCCAAACAATACCACATTAACATTTATCCGCATAATCCCATTTCTTGACGTTGCCTGGGGCAAAAAGTGTGGAAACTCTGGATTAATACCTAGCTCCTTAAATAATTGTTTTGCCCGAGACTCTGTGTCAATAGATTCGTAAATTGTGTCTATACTTTTCTGGGTTAATTGCATTGCGCGGTTTTTATAGGCATGAAATACAAGCATTGGAATTCCATACTGGTACGCCGTTAAGGCCTCAATCCGCATCGCTTGCTCTCGACTATTACAAACTGCAATGACCCACATCTTATCAGCCCGTTCTTGGTTAGCACGAACCCGTAATCCAATATCATTCTTTTTACCATCAAACCTGGTGCCCTTAGCGATGCCTATACGATAGCCTTTGTTTTTTGCATACATCAAATACACAAAGTAATTATCGTTTTGTTGCCAGCGCGTAAATAACACGTGGTTTGGAGTGCATTTTATTGTTCGTCCAGACGATGTTTTGATGCAAATAATAGAGTCTTTATAATTAAATTGTCGAACTTTTTGTACATTGAAGTAACCCGTGTCGCCATATCCGCTTGCCGTACGTACCAAGTCTCCTTTGTGAATGTTCTCAATTTTCATTGAACCCTGCGGAGTTTCCAATTGACTACCCTCAATCAGACATTGCCAGTCGTCCCCAACGACTGCCACGTTGTTGTGTTTGCCGGTCAATAATTTTACTAATTTATACTGGGCCGCGTTGGTGTCCTGATACTCGTCAATCATTATGTATTTAAACTGAGCTCGCCATTTATCGCGAATTTCCGTTGTGTTTGCCAGCATTTCCACTGTCTTGCCTATCAAATCGTCAAAGTCCAGGGCTGAAGCATTTTTTAATATTCTTTCATAAACTGGATAAACTTTGGCGGCCGTGCTTTCGGCTGGGCTATTCGCTTTACCTGCGTATTCGGCTGGCGATATAAGCTCATTTTTGGCACAGCTAATAAGACTTGCCAACAAGCGCGGCGGGAAGCTTTTTTCGTCTATCATTAGTTCACGGCTAGCTTGTTTGACCGCTGTCAGGCGATCTTGTTCGTCAAAAATCACGAACGATCTGGGTATGCCGATGTGCTCGCCGTCCTGGCGTAAAATGCGCACACATATGCTGTGAAAAGTTCCCATAAATGGCATCCACAGCCTGTCTGACGCATTGGCCTGCCGGCCAGCAAAGCTGGTCGCACCGCCAATGCTCTCGGCACGCTGCTGTGTTACTGGCTCCGCTACTCCTTCGCCGTACCTCTTGTACGACTCAGTCCTCTGCTCGCCAGTGCCTTGCATCGCGCTCGAGCCAGACGACTGTGGACTAGTCATTTTAAGTAGTTTTTGTAATCGCTGGCGCATTTCTTTGGCGGCTTTGTTTGTAAAAGTAACGGCCAGAATGTTGTACGGCGTTGCTTTCTTGCTAGCAATCAAATAAGCAATCCGATGGGTTAGCGTTTTTGTCTTGCCCGAGCCTGCCCCGGCCTGAATTAACAGGGGTCCCTCAGTGGTTTCCACCGCCCGTTTTTGCTCCGGATTCAAACCAATAAATAAGTCATTCACTGCCACGTTATTTTAACAGAGATAGTGTGAGTTGCTTCTATAATTTAACAATCTTGGAATAGGCGGTAGTAATGGCAGTTTGCTTGACTTTTAGAACGTTTAAGACGGTATTATCATTTGTAAAGTTAGCACCATTTGGCGTTAAATTAGCACAAACCGGATATGCCTGGTGGGCTTCGGAACCATTAAACTGGTAGGCATTAGATACAGCCAATTGTTTGTAGCCGCTGGCATCTGGTCCTTCAACTTTAGCTAAATCGGCCACACTAACACGGCCGATAACAAACAGCGGAAAGTCCTTATCTAAGCATTTAACTCCGTTACTATTAGCCGTTTTGTCAAAGCCAGCGTCAAAAATATCAACATACTGGGCTGGGTCGTTAGCATTCACCGGGCGCAGAGTGTAGTAAGCTGTGCTTATATCATCGCCCAGCGGCATTTTCAGCCCCCATTCTTTGATTTCAAGATATTTGATAGCCGGAGGCGGCTGCGCTTTGCTTTCGGCTTTATCCGATTTACTACTAGACGGTGTGGCCGGAGGCGGCGTAGAATTTTTCTTACTCTTTTGTTGGCCCCATACCCACCATCCCAAAATGGCTAGCAAGATGAGTAGTAAAATTAATAATATAATGAACTCCATTGAACCCGATTGATTTTTGTTTAATTTTTTCATACTTTCTCCTTAACGATTAATTATTTTTAGCGGCGGCTGAATGTTATTAATATGAATAATCCCAACTTCCATTAATACATTCACTAACAAAAAGCCCAGTACCAAGACCAGCACCATGCCAAGAAATATATGCCGCATTGAACGCTTGCGTTTCTTCTCGCCAATAGGTACATAGTATTTTTTATCATCTATTAATTTCTCAATTTCCGCGGTTTTGGCGATTTCTGCTTCTTGTTCCTTTTGGTCTTGCTGTTTTTTTGCCACTTGGCCGGCTACTGTGTTTACGGTCGCGCTATCAGACGTTGTGTCTTCTTCTGCTTTATCTTCAGGTGGTTTTGCTTCATCTTTAGTTGGCGTCGTGTCTTCTACGGCCGGTTCAGGTTCTGGCTCTTCAGCGGGTGGTTGGTCATCAGTCTTGACTTCTACTTCTACGTCAGGCTCCTTTTCTTCAACCGGTTCAACTTTTGTCGGCGAAGGCTCCATAATCTTAGACGACAGTGTTGTTTTTGACGCACCTCCGGACGGTTTATCATCTTCGTCCAGTACGGGTGCCGTTGATGGAGCATCGATATCGTCAGCGTCTTTTACCATCGGATCTTGCATTAGTGTTCTGTGACCAACAATCAATGGCCGGCCACTGGCGCCGGCAGCGGTTTTGCCCGGTTTAGCCACATCAAAAACTTTATCAGGCTTGTTACTTGCTTTACTTGCCATCTTTTGCCTCTCCTTTTTCATTACGCAGCCGGTCAGCTGCCTCAACAATACCGGCAAATTTATGATAATTCAGGCTGGCTGCACCAACTAACACGCCGTCACATCCATCAATTTCTAGGTAGCCGCGGGCAATTTGGTCATCCACGCTACCGCCATACAGAATTCGCGTGGCATCGGCAGACTTTTCGCCGTACAGGTGGCGTATCTGTGAACGGACAAAGTCCATGTCTTTTTTTACATCGTCTGGTTTTGCCAGAATGCCGCCAAAGGTACTAATGGCCCAAACCGGCTCATAAGCCACAACGATTTTTTCTATGTCATCAGACGTTAAATTACTTAGCGCCGTCATCATTTGGTCGTGCAGAACTTGGCGCGTTTCGCCGGCACGACGTTCGGTTTGGGTTTCGCCAACGCACAAGATTGGCGAAATGTCATTACGCACCGCCGCGGCAACTTTATCGCGCACAACGTCTAGATTTTCATTAAAATACAGCCGCCTTTCGGAATGCCCGACAATCACATAGTGAACTAAGTCTTGCAACATCGTGAATGACACTTCGCCAGTAAATGCTCCCTCATCTTTAAAATAGGCATTTTGGGCCGCCAGCCGAAACTTGCGCCTATCAATCTGCTGTGAAAGCGGTTGCAGGGTTAGCAAACTTGGCGCCAGTACCACTTCTATATCTTTGTAAACCTTTATTTTGTCGTTCAGGCGATGCACCAACAAACTAGCCTGAGCCGTATCTAGGTTCATTTTCCAATTGCCAACAATCAGAGTTTTGTGCATCTTATCTATAATGATACTTATGCTTATGCAAAAAGTAAATCATATCACACCTTCACACCGGTCTTGCCTACCTAGTTTATTTGTCCAAGAGGCATTCAATGCCGGGGAGCTTCTTACCGCTCATCAGCTCCAGACTGGCGCCGCCGCCGGTAGAAACAAAGCCGAATTTATCGTGCAGGTCTTGTCCGTCCACAAAAGCGGCCGTATCACCACCTCCAACGATCGAGTCCGCGCCACTAGCAATAATACGCTTAGCTAAATCTACGGAGGACGCCGCAAAAACCGGTTTTTCGGTAATTCCGAGCGGGCCGTTCCAAATCACCGTGCTTTTTTGGTCAAGTACCGATTGAACTTGTTCAACCGAGCGTGGTCCCAGGTCGGCAATAATCTCGTTTGGCCCAACATCGCCTACATCGCAGCTGCGCACTCCGCTGGCCGCCTTAATATTGTCCGTAACCACCACGTCCACAGGCAATAATAATGATACCTTCTTCCCTTCGGCAGTTTGTTGGATGTTTTTAGCGTTTTGGATTTCGGATTGCTCAAAGATACTTTTACCGATATTCACGCCATTGGCAGCCAAAAACGTGTTCGCCATAGCCCCGCCAATAAACATAGCCTGGGCTTTGCCTAAGAAGTTATTGATGAAATCTATTTTGGTGGAAACCTTCGCGCCACCAACGATGACAAGCAATGGTTGTTTGGGGTTTTCCATAGCTTTAGTGATAGTGTCGACTTCTTGTTCAATTTGAAACCCAGCTACAGCCGGCAATAGCTTGGGAATACCCACAATCGAGGCATGCTCGCGGTGAGTGGTAGTAAAATCATCGTCCACATAGAGTTCGCCCATAGCTGCCAGTTGTTTGGCAAAATCCACGTCGTTGGCCTCTTCTTCTTTATGAAAGCGAAGATTTTCAAACATCAATACATCGCCCGGCTGCATAGCTTTTACAGCTGCCTCGGTGGCTGGTCCAATGCAATCGGGCATAAAGCGGACTTCGCGAGATAATAATTTTGATAACACCGGTGCAACCGGAGCCAAACTTTGGCCTTCCGTGCTGTGATGGCTTACCAGAACCAGCTTGGCGCCTTGATCTATTAAGTACTGCAGTGTCGGGATAACCGCTTTTAGCCGAAGATCGTCAACTACTTTGTCGCCCTCAATCGGCACGTTAAGCGAAGCCCGCACCAAAACGGTCTTATTTTTTGCATCAATATCTCTAACTGTTTTTTTGCTAAATGCCATATCTACCCTATCATTTTACACATATTTCGCACTTAGGCTAGTTTGGGTGTGAGAGGTGAGTTTTACAATATGCGAACTTTTATTGTATCGGTCGTCCCCACCACGCCCGGGTATTTGCCTAGCGCCATCACGACGATATCGTTCTTTTTAAGCACTTTATTTTGCTGCAGCCAGTTGGTCATTTTTGTGGCAGCATTTGGATCCACCGGCCGTACGTAACTTTTGGTGCCGTACACAATCGCCAGCTGTTGAGCTGTGCGCGACTCTGAGGCAACGGCAATTTGTGGTATTTCCGAGCGCCGAGCCGCTATTTGCAGAGCTATGGCGCCAGACATTGTTTCAGAAACGATGGCTCTGGCTTCTACATTACGAGCCAAATCAATAATCGCGCCGGAGACAGCCTCTTGGCGAGTATAGTTTGTTGGCAACTCCGGATAGCGCGCTGGCCACGGAATATTGCTTTCAGTGTATAAAATAACTCTTTTCATAATCCGCACCGCCTCTACCGGATAACGGCCGTTGGCTGTTTCATCGCTTAGCATCACGCAATCAGTACCCAGTAAAACCGCTGTGGCAACATCAGACACTTCAGCTCTAGTTGGTTCCGGCTGATCAATCATAGTCGCTAACATTTGCGTCGCCACAATCGTCGGCTTGGCATAGCGCATACCCAGGCCAATGATGTTTCGCTGGGCAATTGGTACTGATTCCGGTGATGTTTCTGTGGCCAAATCGCCGCGGGCTATCATCACCACGTCTGCCTCTTTCACAATCGATTCAATGTTATCCATGGCAGATTTTGTCTCTATCTTGGCAATGATGCGCGCCGTAGAGCCTAGGTTTTTCAAAATCCCGCGTAGTTTATCAATGTCGTGCAGTGTTTGCACGAAACTTAGGGCCACGTAATCTATGTCTTGAGTGGAGCCAAAAGCGATGTCTTTGCGATCTTTGGCGGTAATAATGTCGCCGGCAAAGTCAGTATCTGGCAGATTGATGCCTTTTCGGCTGATGAGTATGCCTTCGTTTTCGGCTTGGGCGTGGATTACACCGTCTATAACACTGGTGATGGTGGTGCGAACTTTGCCGTCATATATGTACATCCGCTCGCCACGCTTAACGTGTTTACTCAGATCATGCTGGGTCGGGATGGTGTTTGACCGTTCATAGTCGGCTTTATACTGGAAGGTTAAGTTCTGACCGGCTTGGACAGTTATAATTGCCTCAAAGTCGCCCAGACGCAGCTTGGGCCCCTGCAAATCTTGGATGATTGCCACCGGCTTGCCATATTCTTTGGCAGCCTTGCGAATCCATTCAATCTGTTTCTCTCGCTCATCATAAGTGCCGTGGCTGAAGTTTAGGCGCAAACCATTTGCGCCAGCCTTAATCAGTGCCAGAATTGCCTCGTAATTATTTGTTGCCGGCCCCACCGTAGCAATAATCTTGGTTCGCTTGAACTTTGATAAAGGTACGTTAGGCACCTTGTTCGTGCTTTCCATACTTAAGTGTTAGTTTAACTGGTTATGCTTTGTTTTTCTAGGGTAATATTGTAAAAGCACATCACATTAAAGTAGATCTAGGCCTTGGCGCTGATTAACATTTTGATAGCCAGTAGCATCAGAAATATTGCGAATATCCGCATGACGGTTGCATTTGATAAGTTAGCAACATAGCGAGCGCCTATAAGACTGCCTATCGCAAAGCCAATAACTATAAAGCCGGCAACACCCAAATTAACATAGCCTTGTTTATAATAAGTGTACGCAGCCAATATGCCGATCGGCGGGACTAGTAAGGCCAATGTTGTACCTTGAGCTAATTTTTGCCCAAAGCCAAACAGCAGAACCAAAGCCGGCACAATAATAATACCGCCGCCGATGCCTATCAGGCCACTTACGGCACCGGCGATTAGACCCAATAGAATGAACAACAACCAAGACATGCGTCTATAATATCAAACCAGCAAGAAAATACTTCATAAACTAACTTCTCGTTCGCTTTGCTCACTATTACGGAGTTCGATTTCTTGTTATGACGTTATCAAAGTAAAAACCCCACATGAAAGTGAGGTTTTTGCTTTGGTGATCCCAAGGAGAAGGCGTTGGGGCGTGCGCGCCCAACTATATCCGCTCCTTCCAGTACTCGGAATAAATTCCTGCGTCCTTCAGTTGTTACACGAACTCCTCGTTCGCTTTGCTCACTATTACGGAGTTCGATTTCTTGTTATGACGTTATCAAAGTAAAAACCCCACATGAAAGTGAGGTTTTTGCTTTGGTGATCCCAAGGAGAATCGAACTCCTATTGCCAGGATGAAAACCTGGTGTCCTGACCGTTAGACGATGGGACCTCGTCAGAACCGACGGTCAACTTCCACAAAAAAAATGAATTTCTTTCGTTTCACTTTCTAGTCGCTTCTTCCTCTCAGTTTTCCAAACAGTCGCGTCCACAAGGCCGCTCCTTAGTTCGAAAAACTGTATCTAGACAAAACCAATGTCTTGACCGCAAAATTGTACCATAACAGAGGGGGGAATGAAAATCCTCGCCTGTTGAGGGGCGAGGATTTTCAAGAGATTGAGCGGTCAGTCATCCGCTGTACAGCGGACTCGCTATACTTAGGCCTTATCTTAGCACATTTTTCACTAACACGCTAGAGGTTTATCCACAGCTGATTAGCAACTACTAACTAGGAATTAGAAATTAGCGTTTCTTACTACCTAGTTTGTGTAAAGTCCAACGTCTGTGCAAGAACGCACCCATTAACGATGTTCCAGTGAATATTCCAGCTACATCACCAGGACCTGTGTCCGCCAACTTGCCGCCCTCACCACCCGGAACTGTTGTAGTTGTGGTACCGATACTAATGAGTGTTTTACAAGACTCGCTACCAACTACCACCTTTTTACCCTTAACGTCAACTTCTACCTTAACGTTTATGGCGTAGTCGCCTGGACCAGCATAGGTGTGCTTTACAACATTTTTGTCAGTAACTAATTTGGCAGTTTTATCGCCAAAGTCATAGGTGTAAAGCTTGATATTTGCACCACCTGCAGCACTTGCTTTAGCTGTAAATTCGTAGGTCTTATCGCTTATCAGTTTTGCGCCCAATGAATCACAGCTATATGACGGCGTAGTTGGGTTACAGTTTTCTTTAGTAATCTTCACATCGGCGTAGTCGCTAATTTCTCCTGGATTTTCTGTAGATTTAGCATGGCCAATGTTTCGGATCGCAATTGAGCAAGGGTCAAAGTCGCCATTAACTTTAGTATCAAAACGGACTAAGAATCCACCGCCATTAGCAGCGTAGTTCCCAAAAATGTATCCGCCGTTACCGTTATTTACAATGAATTGCTTAAAGTTGTAGGGCACTCCGTTTTGGCTAGCGCTGTACCATTTGGCAGAATCAGCTACATAAGTAACGTGTGGAGGTAACAAGTCGCTGGCAACAACATTGTGTTGAACGGTATCGCCGGTGTTAGTAACTTTTACAAGCCATTGCACAGTTTCACCTGGTTTAGCATCAACAGATTTGTGCCATGCAGTTTCACCTGGTTTACGAACTTGTTTTTCTACTTTTAGATCTGGAGTTAATATTTTAACCCGTATTTCAACGAATGCCTGGTATTCAAAACAACCAGGGAAGTTTCCATTCATATTTTCGTGGCCAATCTGTACACCGGAACCCACAATGCCATCACCTAGCTTTACGCCGCCGTTGTGGGCAGAGTTATAGATTACGGCAGAACCAGGGATGTATTGGATAGCAAAAGGTGTTGAGTCAACCAATTCGGCTGTATCTGTTACTTCTCCTGGGGTAGCGTTATCAGCAGTTATGTAGCTACGAGCACGCAAAGCGGTTTCTGTGCCAGTTGGCAAAGTGATGCGCACTTTGGTATTCGTAGCGATTCCTTTGTAACCATGTGCGGCATCGTTAGTTGATTGGTTTGCATTATTGTGAATATAGGTTCGCAAGATTACTTCTTTGCTACCCTTTGTTACATTAGGCAAAACATCCTTAAATGCATTTGGTTGGGTTGCTTGGTCTGTGCGAGAGGCGTCAAGAAATGCTCGTTCGTCACCATAATAAGGAGTATTTATAAACGAGTTGAAGACTGGGCCTGTTAGCGAGCCAACGCGGTCAGCTGGATTGTTCCAATCAAAGACTGGGCGGCCTGGCGTCCAGCCAGCCAGCGCAATAGCACTGGTTACAAGTACGCCTACCGTTGCCAAGCCCGTAATAAACAGTTTTGCCTTAGATGGTTTGTTTAGTAATTTCTTGATGGTGTTATTGATAGTTTTCATGAGTTTTCCTTTCTAATTATTTGCCTTAAGGAACGTTAGTTGGGGGTGGGCCATCAGGGGCCGTAGTATCGACAGATGTCGGCGCAGTGTGTGGCGGCAAAGTTGTAGCCGTGTGTTCACCGGTAGTTGGTGAATTATGCGGATAAGTAGTAGTTGGAGCTTCAGCAGTCGTTGGAGTAGGTGGTTGTTGGCCTTCGCAATAGCCACTTATGGTAGCGTCACATCCTGGTTCGGCATGAATTCCTTGATCACCACCATCACCTGGTTGTGTGTGAGCACCAGATGGAGGCACTGGAACTTTTGGACCTTCTGTAGTAGGAGTTACATAAGGAACCGTATTAGGAGTCGTACCTGTTGTTGTAGTAGGTGTTTCTATACCAGGACGACCTATTGGAAGTCTGTTAGGGTTCCTACAACCGTCAAGATATAAATCAATCATGTAAACCTCGGTTTCTTTTTCCGTACCGTCTGGCTGAGTTATTTTTTGTACCCCAAGAAATAATATGAGAAATCGTTCTGGATTTTTGGCAACTGCCATAAAGTCAAGCATATCTTCTTTAGTAAGAACTACTCCGTTGTAAGCGTTCTTTCGCCCGTCTTCGGCAACTCTAACCATACCAACCGGGTTTACTTCGTCGTTTTCACAGGTAAAGTTAATTACATCACGTGGACTTTCAGCATTAACCTGCATAATTTGATGCAAATGTCTGTCAAGCTCGCTTTTTTTATCAATTTCATTACTGTTGAGCTTCTTGCTTTCATCTGTGTTAGGATTGATAGCACCTTTTGCTTGTAGCAAATCCCACGCCCTTTGACCCATGCCATATGTCGGGTCGTTGATGTTAAAATCAACCAAGTTATTAGCAAGAGCTGGATCTCGGTTTAAGTAATCAATTTGTGAAGCGTAAGAAAATTCTCCGTTACTAGCAACATTTTCCAATCCATTACCACAGTTATAACCGCCATTAGCCAAGTCTGTAGAGGACATTGGCACACTAGGTTGCCTTTCATTAAAAGTTGATCGGCCCCCAACAGTGCCGCTATTGGCTGCTAATTCAACCTGAACTGCTCCACTAGTTTTTTCGCTATTACCACCTCCACCACAGCCAGCAATTCCAAAAGAACCTAAAGCCGTCAAAGCAATTGCTATAGGACGTCTTATTCTATTCATAAAAGTATGTTCAACCATTGCAGGCTGCATAATTTCTGTTGAAGCTTCTGCAGCTTCTTGCATAATCTCTGTCATAATTTTCTCCCTTTTGGAGCTTTGCTCCACCGCTTTACATTACTT
>Ga0210057_1003187_pt1 | contig 22750 bp, 32 predicted proteins | sample CryGeyCG2114_010_2_FD_183968 | JGI IMG/M metagenome (GOLD analysis project Ga0210057, IMG submission 183968) | Groundwater microbial communities from aquifer - Crystal Geyser CG10_big_fil_rev_8/21/14_0.10 (SPAdes) (version 2) | ecosystem: Environmental > Aquatic > Deep subsurface > Groundwater ...
CTCCAACCCTTGCGGACAAGTTGAGCAGCCTCGCGGCGGATGCGGGGCATGTGGGGATTAGTTGTGTATGGCATATGGAGTCATCCTAATTGGTTAGGTGATTCCAAGCTATTGGGATATTACGAAATAATTGACATAAATATATATTCTGATATAGTTTAAAAAGATCAAAGATGTTCCTCGATAGCTTTTCTATCCCCAATAAGGAGACCGTCTAATGTCTGTCACGATCGATTTGAGGCATTATTACCAAGATGCCAAAAAACAAGGTATGGCTGATTATTGTCCAGCCAAGGTTCCACTCCAAGTTTCTGAAGGGTTGAAGGTGAGAGACAGGTTTGAACCTGTCGGAGACATCGATGTCTCAGAAGACCAGAAGGGTGGAAACCCGAGTATACTGGTTTCTTTCTGGCCAAAAGAAGAGAAACCCAACAACACTGAGTTTGTTGAGTTCTGCATGGAGAGCCCTTTTGTAAAAGAAGAGATTCTGTGGAGAATAGACAAATTAGTTGTTGATCCGCGTCAGTTAGACTGGCATGGCAACCATTCGCTCTTCAGTCACATCTTAGCAGAGAGTTGCAGTCTATTTCTGGGTCTGGACTTTGATTCCAACCCTGAACTCAAACTGAGTAGTGCGGTTCTGCGAGAAGAATGGTTTGCTGTAGTCATCGGCGTTGAAGGTTGGGAGAAAGTGTTTGAAGTTCTCTGAATAATTGAAGTAGATAGATTGACCGATTGATTCTGGGACAAGAAAAATAGCAAACATGCCAAACGTCACTCCGATGGTGGGAGTGCTTAAAACCCTTAGTTAGTGCAAATAGCGAGGGTTTTTCTTTTTAATAAATTTTTCCTGAAATACCGTGAGAAATATAGACACCCGATTCCAATTCCACATAACATGGGTCACACCACTTTTTAGATATATCAATACAGATTGTTTCCAAGTCATTTAACAGGAGTCACATTGACAGCTCTAAATTTATAGTGTTATCTGTAAATTAGAGAAATTTGTTCCCCGGGTCTTTAACTATAGGAGCTTTTTATGCCCAGAGATCCCCTAGAAATGAGTACACGTGAATTTAATCGACTTGCTAAAAAGGCAGGTCTTAGTGAAGCCGAGTATGCCATTATCCAAAAGGATAAGGGTATGCCTCATAATCCCACATCCTTGGTTTCGCCATTGAACGGAAATCAGTCCGTTAGTGATGAAAGATATCGAGAATCGGCTTGGCGAAAGATTAACAACGCACAACGAACGTAAGTGAACCCGATTCGAAATAAGTTGAGCTAACTAACCCTGCAACTATGCGGGGTTTTTTCTACTTGTAAAACTCCAAAGGTTGGTATATACTTAGTTAACCTAACTAAATATATGTCCACTGTATCCAGAAAAATAGCTCGATCTTTTATCGGCATGAGACAGCTCTCACAGCTTTTTCTGACCCGAAAGACCAAAGGTTTTAAGGATTTACCAATTACCAAGCTGGAAACCTTGGGGTTTATAGATGATAAAGAAATGGTCAACCTGGGAGAAGTGGCTGACTTTTTGGGCATTACAGCTCCTTCGGTAACCAGTATCATTAACCATCTATACCGGCATGGGCTGATTACCAAGAAGCAATCAAGTGTTGATCGCAGATCATTTGATGTTTCTCTAACTAAAAAAGGAAAGGTTTATTTAAAGGAAGAAATGGAGCGGGGGATTGAGTACATGGTTATGATTCTAGATCTGTTGAATCAGAAGGATTTAAAAGACTTTAATAGGATATTACAAAAATTATCAACATCATTAGCTAAGGATATATGAAGGATTTCTTCAAGGCTCGAAAAAAGACCAAAATTACCGCTATCATTATAATTATACTAATTGGTGGATATTTTATCTTTTTTAACGATAATAAATTAGAATTTGAAGTACAGGCGGCTGAGATTGGTACTATTCAGCAGGTTGTTAGTGAAACTGGTGTGGTGGAAGCTTCTGATGATGTGACGCTATCCTTTGCTAGAAGTGGCCGGATTAGTGCTCTCTACTTCGGAAAAGGAGATCGAGTTGAGAAAGGTCAGACAATTGCAGTTCTAAATACCGGTTCCCTAAATGCCCAACTTCAACAGGCGGAAGCTTCTCTGGAGAAGGTGTTAACTGAGAAAGACATCCAAAGAGCTGAAATTTCGCTCTCTGGAACTAAACAAGATTTAGTCAATACTTTAATAGATACCTATATTACAATTGATGATGCCATTCGAAATAAAGCGGATCAAGCTTTTGTTAGTGATGGAACTGATAGCCCAGAAATAATTTATGCTGGCAATAGTTATACTGATCGACAGAACATCAATACTGACCGGCGGGAACTTCAGTGGGTTTTGAAAAAATGGAACAACTTGCTCCAAGGATTGGACGTTAACTCAGATTTTGGACCACATATTGATACCGCTAACAAAAATCTTCTAATCATTAGAAATTATCTAAATGATTTATCATTTTTAGTGAACAAGTTTCAAGCAAATACCACAGTTACGGCTGCAAATATTAGTACCTATCAAGCCGCTGTTTACTCAGCTAGAAGCGCTGTTAATACAGCTATCTCAACCCTGAATTCTACAGTTGAATCATATGAATCTGAAAAAACAACTCTCGATCAGATTGATAATTCAGAATCAGAACTAGTTGCCTTGCAAAACATTAAAGTCAAGGAATTACAGGCCCAGATAGACTCTATCCAAGCCCAAATGAGAGACGCCGTTATCGTTTCTCCAATTTCTGGAACAGTCACTAAAGTTCTGTATAGTTTGGGTGAGTCCGTTAGCGCCAATTCACCAATCGTTTCAGTTATCTCTGACTCTAACTTTGAGATTTCAGTCAATATACCAGAAGATGATATCGCCAATGTCAGTGTTGCTGATCAGGCGGAAGTAACCTTTGATCCATATGACAATCTGGTTTTTGAGGCTGAAGTCGTCTATGTTTCTAACAGTGCCGAAGTTGTAGACGGAGTCCCAGTTTTTGAAGTAACTCTGCAGTTTAAGGAGCAGGATGGACGTATCAAAGCCGGTCTTTCAGCTGATATTGATATTATTGCTGAGAAGATCGAAAACGTTCTAGTTATTTCCAGTCGATCGGTAGTTGATGAGCCAAACGGTCAGTTTGTTCGGATCTTGGATAAGACCGAAGAGAATACCTATATTAAAACTCCTGTTAAGCTGGGTCTCAAAGGTGAGGGTGGGGTGATTCAGGTTATAAATGGAGTTAAGGAGGGGGATGAGATCATAACTTTCGTTGGCAACAGCACTTTGGAGAAATTTAATCAGAAATAAAATGGCTCTATTTGAGGTCAAAGATCTACAAAAGACATACTATGCTGATGGAGATGGGGCCGATACTCAGGTTTTAAAGAACCTAAATTTTTCTATTAAAAAAGGTGAATTCGTCTCAGTCATGGGTCCTTCTGGATCTGGAAAATCAACCCTGCTCCATATTCTAGGTTTTCTCGATGGACATACCGGCGGCGAATACTCATTTAACGATAAGAACTATTCTGATTATACGGAGGATGAAATTGCAGAAGTTAGGAATAAGGAGATGGGTTTTGTCTTCCAACAGTTTAATTTGCTGGCCAAGCAAACCGTCTATGAAAATATTTCTCTACCATTGGTGTATTCGGATATCCCAGAGAAGGAATGGCACAAGCGGGTTAATGAGGTCATCAAGATTGTTGATTTAGAACACCGCCTAGACTACGAAGCCTATAAACTCTCGGGTGGTGAGAAACAGCGGGTGGCAATCGCTAGAGCTCTAATTAACAAGCCAGATGTTATTTTTGCCGATGAACCAACTGGAAATCTGGATTCTAAATCTGGACAGGCTGTTATGGAAACACTCCAACGTCTACACGATGAGTTCGGGCATACTGTTATTCTAATTACTCACGAAACTTTTACCGCCGAACATGCTGATAGAATGATCTATATCAAAGACGGAGAGATAGAAAGTGATCGCAAGATAACTAAAAGACGAAATGCTAAGGATATTTTTGCAAAGTAAATATGAATATTAAACACACCCTCAAAACATCCGTTAGCTCTATCGCTGATCACAAATCCCGGTCACTTTTAACGATTCTGGGAATTGTTATCGGTGTCGCGGCTGTGATTATTGTGATGTCTCTTGGAAACGGTGCGCAGTCATTAATTTTAAACCAGATAAGTGGTCTGGGTTCTGAGACGGTCATTCTAAGGCCAGGCAAAGGTCTCTCGGATATAACGGGAGCAGTCTATTCGCAGTCCTTAACTCAGCATGATATCGATGAGCTTCAGAAGAAAAGTAACGTTCCGAACCTTCGAGAGATTGCTCCTTTTGTAATCATTGGTGGAAATATCGAACATGGAGGCAAAAAATACAGTCCGCAAATTTTTGGTGGACCGGTTCTGTTTTTTGGACGAGTTCATGATCTAATTCCGGATGAGGGTATTTTTTTTGGTGAGACTGAGATTAATCAAAAGAAGCGAGTGGCGGTTATTGGCTTAGACTTGAAGGATGAACTTTTTGAAAATCGGAATGCTATTGGTGAAGACATCGAAATTAGGGGTAAAAAGTTTGAAATCATTGGTCTTTTCCCAGATAACGGAGCCGTGGCTGGTTTTGATTTCAATGAGATTGTCATGATTCCGCACACCTCGGCTCTGAGTCTAACTGGCCAAGATTACTACTCGGAAGTTATCATTAGTGCTGATATTGTCGAGAATGTGAATAAAATGATTTTAGATATCGAAGCGACTCTTCGAGATACACATGATATTTCATATGGCGAGGAAGATGATTTCAATGTTCAATCACAAGAAGATTTGATTGACCAAATCCAATCAGTCATTGCCGTTCTAACCGCTTTTCTGGTTGCGGTGGTGGCCATCTCTCTGGTTGTGGGGGGCGTTGGAATTATGAATATTATGTTGGTTTCTGTTACTGAAAGAACCAAAGAAATTGGACTTCGAAAAGCATTGGGTGCCAAAAGTTCTGATATTTTGAAACAGTTTTTGCTAGAAGCGGTAATTTTAACCAGCCTCGGTGGAATTATCGGTATAATCCTTGGGGCTATAGTTTCGTTTATCGCTTCTCTCGTCCTGGCTCGAACAGTTGACCCTGAATGGGTTTTCACTTTTCCAATTAGCGCTGCTTTAATTGGAGTTGGTATGTCAGCGACGGTTGGTTTGATTTTCGGTACCTATCCGGCTATGCAAGCTTCCAAAAAGAGTCCGATGGAAGCCTTGCGATACGAGTAAAGAATAAAGACCTGCTATACTTAAAAACTGTAATGCTTGGCCATTTAAAACAGGCAACAATTGAAAAACTCTTCCTGATCGGAATGTGGTGGCGGATTCTGTATGGACTCTTTCGTTTTACTTTTGGTCTGATGCTTCTAAGCGTTGTGGGCTCACCGCTTTTAGATGTTTTCTATGCTGTCATGAGGCATGAGTTGACTGACGAGCCTGGAGATATTCTGGTTCGGACAGTGACTTCCGTTCTGCATCAACATCCATTTCAGGTTACGTATTTTTTGGCTGGCTACTTTCTTTTTTGGAGCATTCTGGACATTATTCTTTCCATCACAATGCTTCGAAAGAAAACTTGGGCCTTTCCAATCAGCTTTGTTTTAATCGGTTTATTCATTGTCTATGAAATATTTAGATTTACACATACACACTCTCTAGTCTTACTCTGGATTATCTCCTTCGATATCTTCTTAATGTGGATTATTAAACGTGAGTATCAGAAGATAAAACAGCCTCAGGTGGTAGAATAGAAAAATGAGTTACATAATTTTAATTTTGGTTGCAATTCTCGCATATGTTCTGGGACGCAAAATGGCTGGTGGTTTAAAACCCAAACAGGATCAAGAGCTGGCGGACTTACGCATCGAATCTAGAGAAGCTTTGGGCGAGAGGACTGATCAGCGGGAACAAAAGATTTTAGAATATATGCGGACGGAATTGGAACACCAAAAAGAGTTGGAAGATTGTCATCCAGGGGCTGGAGAAGAAGGGATTAGCCGGATAGAAATTGAAAAGCTTTTGGATGTTTCAGATGATACGGCCCGGAAGTATTTGAATGAATTGGAAAATCGAGGAGAAATAAGGCAAATAGGAGATTCCGGCCGAGGAGTGCGGTATGCCTTAAACGTACGAAAACCTAGCTAGATTTTCGTACATTTGACATATTTGGGTCTTTCCATATAATCCAGAGAGAACCGAAACAACAAACATCATAGGGAGATTAGTATGTCCGTTCAAATCTCGAATCTGCGTGAAGTTGCCAATTTTGGCTATCTGCTGGAAGAAGTTGGTGGTCAAATTACAGCTGTGTATGGTAGCTCTCATCCGGAGGCTCCGTGTATCAGGTTGCACCAGTTTGTCACGGCTAACGGTCGAATCTTTGTACCACGGGGTACCAGAGGTTGTGTGGTTAAGATTGATGAACCTGATCAGAAGGGATTGACTTGCGACATTTTCCGAGTCGTCTGGGACCACCCACATTTCTGGGGTAGGGTGATCCAAACCAAGTTCAAAGACCTGATTCTCTCCTAAGACTTTGATACCAAGCTCTGACTATTGAGTCGGGGCTTTTCTTTTGTATAAAAAACCACCAACTCAGGCTTGGTGGTTCATGAATTCGAATAAGGTTCCGATTGGTAGAGAGGTGTTTCTACCCAAGGATGTATGCCGACTCTTCATCCACGAGACCGTGGTGCAATTCTGACAGGGACTCCAGGAACCTTCGACGGACAATGCCACACTGTCTCGTGTGTCCGTGAACTTGATTCCGAATGTCCATGAGCAGATTCAAACACTCGTGCTGATCAAGATCTCGTAGATTCTTGAGCATGTAAATAATAACATCATTTACCATTTGCCGTTCTGTGCTTTCCGGCTTGCTTTGAAGTCGAATCACCAGAAACAGATACAAAATTGCCTTTTGGAGTGGCAGACTCATTAGACACCTCCGTGTGTAAGGGTTTAAAGTTCGATTCTTATTCGAGAATATGACACTTAGAATAAATTGTCAACCACATCTTTCACATCCTTTCCATCTGCTTGACCTTTGGTTTCCTTCATAATGGCACCAATCAGTATTCCTATCTTACTCTTGTCAGTAATACCCAACTCTTCTTTTTTAGTCTCAGCAATCTTTTTAATATCTTCCAAGCTCATCATTTCCGGTAGGTAGGTGCTTAAAACAACCAACTCTTCATTTTCTTTGTTGGCCAGTTCTGGTCGATTACCCTTAGTGTATTGTTCAATCGAATCCTTTCTTTTATTGGCCTCTTTCTTAATTACTTTTAAGGCTTCTTCATCAGAAATCTGATCGTTTGGTTTCCGACCGATAGCTACTAACTCATTTACAAAAGCAGCGGAGAGACCGCGAAGGACTGATAGTTTGAGTGCCTCTTTGGCTTTTAGGGCCTCCTTTATCTGTTCTTGAATTTGGGTTTGAATAGACATAATTATGATATTAATGCTTGCCTGCTATAATATCAGAATATGACTTCAATGACACTAATTCTAGTTATTATTCTGGCTTTGCTGGTCTTAAACGTTATTTTTGCTTGGTTATTGTTTTCTAAGGTAAACAAGAGGGAAGACTCGACGGGTTTTTCGATGTTAATGCAACAAGTTACCGACTTGTCTAAAACAGTTGATCAAAAAATGGGGGAGACTAGCAAACAGATGAACGAGGCTATTCGATATCAGTTTAAGGACTCACAGAACTTAATCAAAGAGATTACCAGGGAGATTACCGAGGTTAAAGAAGTTGGCAAGCAGACAGCTGGTTTTGCTGAGCAACTGAAGTCTTTGCAGGATATCTTGAAAAATCCAAAACAAAGAGGAGTTTTGGGAGAGTATTATTTAGAAACTTTGTTAAAAAATGCTCTACCGCCTGGAAGCTATCAGATGCAATACAGATTTCCAAATGGCGAGATCGTTGACGCCGTTGTTTTTGTGAAAGATAACATTATACCCATTGACTCTAAGTTCTCATTAGAAAACTATAATCGGTTAGTTGATGAAAAAGAAGGACCAGATCGAGATCGTCTAGAAAAAAACTTTGTTAATGATTTGAAAATGAGGGTTGAGGAGACCTCTAAGTATATTAGACCCCAAGATGGGACAATGGATTTTGCTTTTATGTTCATTCCACACGAAGCTATCTATTACGATCTTTTAGTGAATAAGATTGGAGTTGACCGAGGCAAAGAGGCTGAATCTATCATTGAAGTAGCGGCTAGGAAGCATAAAGTGATCATTGTGTCACCGACCTCATTTTTGGCATATCTCCAAACTGTTCTACAGGGACTGAAAGCTCTACAGATTGAAGAAAAGGCTGTTGATATCATTAAAAGGGTAGAGGAGTTAGGCCGACATATCGGCAAGTATGATAGACACATGAAGTCCTTGGGCAAGTCTCTATCAACCACCGTTAACCACTATACTAAGGCCGATACTGAGTTAAAGAAGATAGATAAGGATGTTTATCGAATAACAGGGGAATCAGCCGGGGTAGAGATCTTAAACGTGGAGGGGCCGGATACATCTATTGATTAATAAAAATCTTCTGCTATTATCCAGAACAGAGGCGATATCGTCTTCGTGCGACTCTCGCTAGTCCTGACTTAAGAAACCTTAATCTTCATAGGAGGTCTAGATCGTGAAAATGTTTAAGCCACGTTGGTGGAATCCGTTTGCCCAATGGATCTTCAGACGAGAACGTCTCAAAACTTTCTATCGGCATAGCCGAAAACAAGTTGATCGTGCTTTTCGTTACAAAAGGTGTGTCGTGCATTCTTGCAGAAGTTCTTTCACTGATCATAACCCTGAATACGGTGGCGGTATGTGTCGCCACTGTTGGGCATCATGGGGGTGAACAATTTAGCCGTTCCTTAGACGAAAACCGTCGAGGGGCGGTTTTTTTATACAAAACTCAGGGGGGGGTACTTGCAAAAAGTGTGATTTTCGATATTATAAGCCGACATATGCCAGAGAAAACAGCAACAAAAAAGAAGGTAGTGAAGAAGGTTCCGGCTAAGAAAGCCGTAGTTAAAAAGACTGCTCCTAAAAAGGAGGACAGTTTTGCGGTAATTTTAACTGGTGGTAAGCAATATACGGTCGCGGTTGGAGACTCTGTAAAGATTGAAAAGATTATCGGAGATCATAAGGAAGGAGATAAAATCACATTTGATAAGGTTCTTTTGGTTGAAGATGGAAAAGATACTTCAATTGGAGATCCGTACATTAAGGGAGCTTCCGTTGGAGCTTTGATCGAAGAGATTGGCCGGTCTAAAAAGGTAGATGTGGTTAAGTACAAATCTAAGAGTCGATATTTTAAGAGAAACGGTCATCGACAACCATTCTTCCAGGTTAAAATAACAGAAATCAAATAAACTCCGCTCTCGGGGTTTATTTTCTATTCCGGAGAGCACTACTAAGTGTTTCTTTGTCAGAATATTCTATTTCAGTCCCAGTTGAGAAACCTCTACCGAGGATAGATATCTTAGGAACTTCCAGTTCTCCTTTAAGAAAGTCAGCGGTATTGTCACCCTCGGGGTTGGCATTCATGGCTAGAATCACTTCCTTGGGTTTGTGTTTCTTTAGATAGTCTTTGAGTTCCTTTAGTCGAATTCGATTCTGCGGATCTTTCTCAACGACTGGCAGGTTTCCTCCCAAGACAAAGTAGCGTCCATGGTAGAGGCCACTTTTTTCAACAGATTCCAAATCAGTGTCTTTCTCGACGATCATTAAGAGTTCCTTGTCTCTGGTGCCTTCTCGCATAATTGGATGTAGGGTTTCTTTAGGATCTTCTGAGTGGAAATAAGCAAAAGATTCTTGGCAGATTTTGACATGTTTTTTTAGAGTCTTAATTTCATCTGAAAGGGAAGAGAGGTAATCCTGATCTTCTGAAAGTAGGAAATAAACAATTCGCTTGGCTTGTCTTGGACCAATACCGGGGAGCTTTGATATTAAATGAGTCAGATTTTCAATTGATTGGACCATATTAGACAGAGTCAAATTCTTCATTAGAAGCACTGTGGCTCTTATCAACGCTCCTGAATGAAGATTTACTTTCATCAAAGTACAATTCAACCCGACCAGTTGGACCGTTTCGGTGTTTCTCAATCATGATTTCAGCGATATTTTCTTTGCCTCCCTTATCTTCATCTTTTTCGCGGTGAATGAATATAACGACATCGGCATCTTGCTCAATGGAACCAGAATCTCGAAGATCTGAGAGTCTAGGCTTACCACCTCGGCTTTCCACAGCTCGAGAGAGTTGGGATAGAGCCAAAACTGGTACATCTAGTTCTCGGGCTAGAGACTTTAGAGATCGAGAGATTTCGGTTACTTGCTGAACCAAATTGTCATTGTTCTTACTCTGGGTTGGGGCCATCAGTTGTAGGTAGTCAACAATAATTAAACCTAAGCCTTTCTCACTCTTTAGGCGTCTAGCCACCGAACGCATTTTCAGAATATTGTTGCCCGGCTGATCGTCAATAAAAATTGGGGCTTTGGAAAGGGCTTCTAACGAATCGCGGATTCTTTCGAAGTCTTGCTCGGCTGAAAGTTTACCGGTTCTCAATTTCCAAGCATCAACTTTAGATTCAGAAGCTAACATCCTATCCACTAACTGCTGAGAACTCATTTCCAGAGAAAAGATCCCGACGGGCACGTTGTGCTTCAGGGCGGCGTGTCTGGCGATATCTAGAGCCAAAGACGTCTTACCAACAGAAGGACGAGCCGCCAGGATGACGAGATCAGATTTTTGTAGACCCGATAATTTATTATCCAATTCATCAAAACCCGTTGGGATACCTCGAAGACCTCCTTCTTCATTATGTAGTTTATCAATTCTTTCCCAGGCGTCTCCCAAAATGGTACGCATATCAACAAACTTCTGGAGAGAAGAGAAGTTGGTAACTTTGAAGATGGCTTTTTCAGCATTATCCAGTAGTTCTTCTAAATCTTGAGATTCATCATACCCAAGGGTGGAAATAGAATCAGAAGCTTCAATCAATTGTCGCATTAAATGTTTCTTGCGAATGATGTTTCCGTAGTGTTCCGCATTTGAAGAAGAGGGGACTGAATTAACTAATTCAGACAAATAACCGCTACCACTAACTCTTTCTAATAGGTTTTTTTCTTTTAATCTGGAAGATAGGGTTAGAAGATCAATTGGCTCACTCTTAGAGAAAAGTTCCAACATGGTCTCAAAGATAATTCGGTGTTTATCAGAATAGAAACTTTCTTTGGAAACAGTGTCCATGACATCATAGAGAACTTCTGGACGAAGCATGATGGAACCTAAAAAGGCCATCTCGGCGTCGAGACTTTGGGGTGGTATCCGCAGGGCTTTCTTGAAAGGTGTTTCCGGCATTGTTCCTATACTATCATATGAGAAAAAGTCATTTTAGAGGTAAGGTGTAAATAATGTTGACTAGGAGTGGATACTCCAGTATCTTGGAACTAGAAACAGCACAGATTAAACAAGGAGGTCTGCTGTGAGTGTCATCCGAAACAGTGTTCTGTCAGTTTTTTTCGTTTTAGCCCTTGTTATGGGCAGTTTCAACAACTGGGTTGAATCTGGATATGGTTGGAGTAACTTTAGCCTCCGGAAGTTAACTCGAAAGTTAATGTATCCGGTTTGCTGGGTTATTGCGTTTTTTCTGTCCTTAGCTGATCTGTTTGGGATTCTGGATGAAGATGAAGAAGATTTGTAAGGAGGAAAAATGATCCTGTGTGCCTTGCTAGGAATGATGATGTTCTTTGGTGGAATTCTAACTGCCTATGACAGACCAACAAGAGTTGGAATTGCCGTGGGTGCTTGTTTGATGGTTCTTGGAGTGGCGATGATGTTCTATGCCATTTAACGGACCTCAAAGTCCTAACTCGGCGCTATCAGCGCTGGGTTTTTTGTATCTCGTACCCTCGATCTGTATCTTTAACCATAAAACCAACTTTTTCAATCTGCTCTCTCAATTCATCAGCTTTTTGCCAATTTTTGTTCTCTCTTGCGGTTTGTCTTTCTTTAATTAATTTATTTATTTTTTCTGGAACTGCGATTGTTTTTTCAAATGATATCTTGGTTAAGTTCAAACCAAAAACTCTATCAAAATCTTCGATGGTGGTTCTTTTGTCAGTTTCACTAACTGAATTATCTTTGAGTAGATTCCAGGTTAGGGCTAAAGCTCCAGCTGTATCTAAATCATCTTTGATGTGATCTTCAAATTTTTGTTTAAATCTTTGCGAAACTAATCCGCCGGTTGGTAGCTTTTGAATATGTTTAGACAGTCTTTCTAAGGCTGTTTCGGAAGCTTCGAGTGCTTGCCAAGAAAAGGTTAGGGGAGAACGGTAGTGGGCTTGGAGTAGGAAGTAGCGGAAGGCTAGAGGATTTAAGCCTTTGTCCATAATTGATTTTAATCGGAGAAAATTTTCAGCCGATTTAGCCATTTTGCCATCCGCAACGTTCAAAAATTGATTATGCATCCAGAATCTAACAAATTCTGTGTCAGTGGCTGTCTCTGATTGAGCAATTTCATTATTGTGATGCACTGGAATATGGTCAATGCCACCGGTATGGATATCAATGGTTTCGCCTAGTAATTTCATGGCCATAGCGGAACATTCAAGGTGCCAACCCGGGAAACCAATACCCCAAAGAGAGTCCCATTCTTGTTGTCTCTTTTCTGTAGAGAATTTCCATAAAGCAAAGTCTGTCGGATGTTTTTTTTCTATATTAGATTCAACCCGAGCCCCCTCTTGCAGATGTTCTAGGTCAATGTCTCCGAGAGCGCCATAGTTTGGAAATTTTGAGGTGTCAAAGTAGATACCATCAGCTGTTTTATAGGTAACACCTCTTTGTTCTAATTTTTGAATTAGCGCAATTTGCTCTTTGATATATTCGGTGGCTCTGGGGAAGGTAACACCCGCAGTTTCAATGTTTAATGCCTTTAGATCCTGCATAAACTCCGAGGTGTAGAAGTTGGTAATTTCTTTGGCAGTTTTGCCTTCTTTTTTAGTGGCTTTCTCCACCTTATCTTCTCCCTCATCACCATCAGAAACTAGGTGTCCAACGTCAGTAATGTTAATAACATGCTGAACTGGGTAGTTAAAATACTTTAAGGTTCTTTTCAAAATGTCTGCAAAGACATAGGAACGGAGATTGCCAAGATGGGCGTAATTATAAACAGTTGGACCACAACTGTACATGGAAACACTTTTTTTATTTGTCTTAAAAACTTCCTTTTTCTGTGATTTTGTATTGAAGAAAGAAAGTTTTTTCTTTTTTTTAAAAATAGAAAACATATCCTATAACCACTTCTTGAACTTGAAAAACAGAAACATGGCAAAAGTGGCAAAGACCATAAAACCAAAGATGTACCAGAAGTCATTAGGGTTACCAAGGATTGGAGTGTTAACTGTATTCATCCCGAAAATACCGGCCAAGAGTGAAAGTGGAAAAGTGATAAAGGCCAAAATGGTTAGATTTTTCATAACCTCATTCTGTTTAGTTGAAACTAAGGAATTATTGGTTTCTCGTAGTTCAATGACTAGTTCAGCACTGTTTTTAGTCTCCTCATAGATCTTTAGGTAGCCATTTTCATAAATTGATCGAATATATTGGGCAAAATTCTTGTTGCGGGCCTTGCTTGCAATTAATAGCAGTCTTTCAAAGTGTGATTTTTGTGGGGCTAGAGTTCTTTTAATGTCTAATAAGTTCCGACTAACCTTAGAAATCTCAGTAACCATTTTTCTTTCCTGGCCGTTAAAGATATTATCTTCAATAGACTTAAGTTGATCCTGCATGTATGAAATCTCATCACCAACAGAACTGTATAGTGCCTTTAGAACTTCGACAAAGATTAAACCCGGAGTAACACCTTCTTCTCGGCCCAAAAGAGTTTTAAATTCTGTTTCTTTAGAGAATTTCTGCAGGGCATCGATTGTGTCATATTGAACGGTAATGATGTGGTCTTGTCCGATAATAAAATCAATTTCCTGAATGTGGCTTTTAGCATGACTATGTCGATAAGCTGGGATGTGGAAAACCGCATAAATAAAATCGTCATAAGTTTCGATCTTTTGACGTGGGGTAGGGGAACCTAGATCCTGTACGGCTTGTGGATTGAGGTTGTATTCTTTAGCCAAGCCGGCTAGCTCTTCGGTGGTTGGATTAATTAGTCTAATCCAAGTTTTCTCTGAATAATTATGTTTTTCCAGCATCCAAATATTATATCAAAAAGTGTACATCATTTATCCACTATGCCATAATGATCAGTACTTGATATGAAAAATTCGTTGCTAAAGATCTATGCTCTAGTTGCTTTAGTTGCTGGCCTTTTGGGCATTTCTTTTGTGGCTGGATTATACGTTGGAGATCGGCCTGATTCGGTAATTGCTAGTGTCGAGGAAGAGGTTAGCTTTGACTCAGAAGTTAATATTGATCTCTTTTGGAAAGTTTGGGATCTTCTGGATCAGAAACACGTTCCGGCGGTTGTTGGGACTACCACTGGAGAGATTACTGATCAAGATAAAATATATGCTGCCATTGAAGGATTAACCTCTTCTTATGACGATCCGTATACGGTTTTCTTTCCACCTCGAGAAACAAAAATCTTTGAGGAAGATGTCAGTGGAAGATTTGGCGGTATTGGTGTTGAAGTCGGCAAGAGAGACGATTTGGTGACCGTTATTTCACCTCTCAAGGGTACGCCAGCGGATCTGGCTGGTATCAAAGCGGGGGATGTTATCTTGGCAGTTGATGGAAAATCGGTAACTACCGCTACGGTTGAAGAGGCCGTAGATCTAATTCGAGGAGAGGAGGGAACTATTGTAACGCTAACTATTGGTCGAGAGGGTTTTGGTGAAAGCCTCAAGATTCCAATTGTGCGTGCTCAAATTGAAGTACCGGCCATTAAAACTGAAAAACTTAACAATGTTTTCATTATTCATTTGTACAGTTTCTCTGCTGATAGCCCAAATGAATTTCGAGAAGCTCTACGTGGCTTTATCAAAGCCAAAACCAATAAAATGATTATTGATCTTCGAGGAAACCCTGGAGGTTATCTAGACGCGGCTATCGATATGGCTAGTTGGTTCATGCCCTCTGGCAATGCGGTAGTTCGTGAAGAATTTGGACTAGATAGTGAGGAAATCGTTCATCGAAGTAAGGGCTATAACATCTTTACAGATAATCTTAAGCTAGCTGTCCTAATTGATAATGGTTCAGCTTCTGCCTCAGAGATTTTGGCAGGGGCCCTGAAAGAACAGATTGGCGCAACTTTAATCGGGATGAACACTTATGGTAAGGGGTCTGTTCAAGAGCTAGTTAGACTTGACGGAGACACCTCACTCAAAGTTACGGTCGCTAGATGGCTAACTCCAAATGGCAAATCTATCTCGGACGGAGGCCTTTCTCCGGATATAGAGGTTGATTTAACGGCCGAAGACTTAAAGGCGGGTCTTGATCCGCAAGTTGACAAAGCTATTGAGTATTTAAAGAGTTTATAGACAAAAGTCAGAATTTCAGTAAGATGAGTGTCTATACTAAGTAATAGATATTGTATGAAAATTGTACTACTTTCCAATGTTCCAAAGGTTGGCCAAAAATACGAAGTCAAGGTTGTGGCGGACGGTTTCGCTTCTAATTCACTAATTCCAAGGGGTTTGGCTAAAACGGCTACCGCTTCTGTTTTAAAAGAAATCGAAAATCTTAAAAAGAATGAACTAGCTCGCAAGAAGATTAGGGAAGATCTCTTGATTAAGAGCATCAAAGACGTTGAAAACATTTCCGTGGAGGTTTCTGGCAAGGCTAATGATAAGGGACACTTGTTTGCTTCTATTCATGCTAAGGATATCGTTAAAGCCGTTCAAGAACAAACTGGTCTGGGTTTTGATACTGATCATCTTGTTTTGAAGGAACCATTGAAAGAAGTTGGCGAGCATCAGATAAAAGCTAAGATAGGGGAGCTGGAGGTGCCATTTACGGTTGTTGTGAAAGCAGTTGAATAAAATAAAGTCCCACATTGGCTCCTTCTTGAAGATAAGTCAATAAAAAACCCCTCTCTCGAGGGATTTTTTATTTTACATTAACTATCTTTTTGACAATTATCTTGTTATCAAAGTGCTTTTTTCTTTTGGTTGTAAATTCAACAACTCCGTCTTTTAGGGCAAAGAGGGTATGGTCTTTACCCAGGCCAACATTCTTTCCTGGAAGTACATCAGTTCCTCTTTGGCGCACAATAATAGCACCAGTCTTTAAGGACTCTCCATTGCTGACTTTGACACCTAAGTATTTAGGCTTTGAATCTGTAAGGTTTTTGGCTGTACCGCCGGCGGTTACGTGTGACATATTTTTGTGATGCTATAATAGCAGTGCGAATGAGTATATCTAACCTGCTAGAAAAAATCAAGGGTTTTCAGGAAGAACAATGGCATAACATTTTAGTGACCCTGATTATCATTATTGTAGCTTTTTCTTCCTTTGCCCTTGGTCGTTTTTCTGCGAGAGAGGGAAGTGTGGCCGAAGTCCTCTACCCCGAAGAGGTTGTTAGAAGAGCGGAAAATAGCTTAAATGAGAGCCCCAAAGTAGTTGCCTCTAGTCGTGGTACTAAATACTATTACCCATGGTGTTCTGGGGTAGAGAATCTAACAGAGGCTAATAAAATTGAATTTAAGTCGGCCCAAGAGGCTGAGAGGGTAGGCTATACCCTGGCCACAAATTGCGATGGTCTAAATTGATAAAAGACGTCTAAACAGAGCCATTATTATGACACAAAATTAAGTCCTTGACAATTACTTTGGATAGTGCTATCTTTATACCAGTCACAGCAATGAGCTGTGTTTTTCTTTTCTAGGAAGATCTTGCCACCTGTGAGGATACAACGATTCGTCGCCCGTATCCAATATGCTGGGTGAGGTGAGAACCCCCTGATACTTACAACGGCATTGGGGATTAGTACATAAACAACGGCTTATTATATACTTTACGACTGTAAGTTTACTAACGTTACTTTCAGGCGTGACGGGAATTCCTATACCGGTAAATCTACCAGTGCAGATTCCTGTTGTAGAAGAAAGGCTAATTGAGGAAGTTCGGCAAGATCCGCAGGACTTTGCTGATACCGAAAGCTATATCCGACACTACTTTGCAGATCTACCCGTTCTAGTCGATGTTGCCTATTGTGAATCTAACTTTAGACAATACGATAAAAATGGAAACATTTTGCGAGGTGTGGTCAACAAGAGCGATATTGGTGTTATGCAAATTAACACTCACTACCACCTTAAAGACGCACAGAAACTAGGATACGACCTTTATACCCTAGAGGGAAACGCCGCTTATGCGCGTGCCCTGTATGAGAAGAAAGGTTCCGATCCCTGGGTTCACTCATCTGGATGTTGGACTAAGCAGCCTACTTCAATCGCATTAGTAAAATAAAAACACCCGTGGTAATCCTCGGGTGTTTTTATTTGCCTTAGACCAGGCTTTAAGTTAGTATCAATTTGTAACTGTTCCTTCATGATCTTTACCATGCAGGGAGGAAATCGTATGCATATCTCTGGTTCGGTTGAAAAACTTACACTAACCAAACTTAAAGCTCAACATCGGATGATCAGCGAAGTCGCTGAAATTATGATTCGACGACACAATCTGGATAAGTGTTCGCGCGCTCAGGCTTTCATATCAATTGCCTTGGAAGCGATTGCCAGAGAACGCCCTAACCTTTCTACGAGTAATCGGTATGGATCAGCCCGGATACAATGGCGAAAATTCAGCCGAGAAGGAATTGGGCTTCCGGAACTTGTTTACGATCGTTGTATCGGGATTCTGAATGGTGAGCAACCACCGGCACTAGCTAGGGAAGTGCTTGCTGGTGTTTACCCGCCTATCCACGAAAATCCAAAAGCTCGTCGTCGCAAGTGAAGTCTTACAACAAAGGCAGGCACAAATAAGTGTGCCGCCTTTTTATTTGCACCATTTAAATTTTTCTTAATTATGGTCTAATTTGGCTTCTAGGGAAGGACCTGTGGATAACTTATATGGGTCGCACAATATATCTTTTTACCCGAAACCTTATGCGACATATAGAGCCTTCCTGAGTTATTTATTCTTTAAGGCTTCTTCTAAGTTGTTAATGCTCTCTACCCTAGTATGTCCGGGTAATTTATTGGTTTTATTATCTAAAATTTTCTGTATTTCCCCCTGAGAGATGTCTCGATTATTTACCAATATAACCGTTGGTATCTTAGGCTCTCTTTTCTTCAAGCTCTTGATTTTGGCACTTAAGCATCCAACCAGACTTTGTCTATTACTTGGATTGATAATATCGATGGCAAAACGATTTTTTATATAGAAGTCGGTATAGATCCGACCATCATCCGTGGGAGAATAATCTTTTTGGATGAGTTCTGGGTCAACTAATTTAGATAACAAAGCGTATAGCTCAATTTTGGCCCTCTGATTTCGTTTGTTTATGTCCTTGGCGCGCTTGGAACTATGGGCTCCAGATCGGAAGTCTTTCTGGGATTTTAAGCCTAATTTCTTTCGAAGGTTGATTAGTCCACCAGACGTTCTCTGGATACTTCGAGCTGATGGTAAATATTGGAATTTATTCACTTCCTCTGCTGTTGGATATTTTTTATGTATTTGAAAAAATTTCTGGAAACCAGACTTTAATTGATCTTCGGTCCAGAGTTTTTGCTTACCAGCGGATTGTTTTCTCAACATCCATTAGATTATATCACAAGAGTCGTAAAACGGAGTTATATTGACAGATACCCTGTATTATCATAATGTTCTGTCTAGAAGTCCGATCCTTGAAATTGTGTGATTTATCACAGCAGAAAGTGACTTATGGACTCTAGGTCATTCCCTGCTGTGATAAAACCAACGTGGTTAGATCCTCCAGCAAAATCAATCTTGCATAAGGAACAGCTCATTATGAGTACAGCCTTACCGCAACTCCCCGGATGGTATATCGAATTCCAAGCGTCGCTTTTGCGCCAAGCACCACGTCCTGGTGAGATTGACCAAACAACTGCTGAGGGGTGGATGAACAACCAGGGGAGTTTGAAAAAGACTCTCGCTGGTAGTCTCTTGCCTTCTTCGACGGCGACCCTTTTTGAATTCGTTGGCCTTGTCACCATCCCCGCCACCTCTGGTAAGTTCGTCGCCAGAAAGAAGTTCGTGGTCAACACCAAGTGCAATGCTCCGGTGAAGATCTCGGCAGTCTGGGTCAACTTCGCCAAATGGTTCCTCTCGGGTGACGGTAAAATCGAAAAACCGATCGGCGAACAGACCCTGCGTTGCCATAAATTGCTCAAAGTCTCGGTAGACGGTCCGATCATCAACGAACTCGGTGGCGAAGCGAAAGCTGAAACCACTCTAACGGAGATGTTCTCCTTGATGGAGAAGCAGAAGAATGGCAAGGGCGGTGTTCTCCTGAACAACAGCTGCGCCAACATCTTCTACATCCGGGACCAGAATGGCCTGCTTCGCGCGGTCTACGTGCTCTGGCGCGGCGACGGCTGGCTCATCTGTGCGCGCTCTGTCGAGAGTCCGAACATGTGGCTTGATGGCCGCCGGGTGTTCTCTCGCAATTCTGTTCTCAAATCCTCGGAACCTTCGGCTCCGGCGCAAGCCTGATCCTTTGACCCTCGGTCTGCTTCGGCAAGCTGGGGGTCAATTTTTATATAAAAACTGCTCTAATCGAGCAGTCCTTCCCACCAAGAGAAAGTTAGGTGCAGGAAGAGGTACATGGGAGCATAGATTGGTAGGAGTAAAAAGAAAAGAACTAGTTTAAAGTTAATGGCCTTGATTAGACCGATGATTGATTTAAAAATTTCCTCGAACATACGAGGAAACATTCTATCAGAAGCCTTATCTAAACTCAATATATCGAGATCGTTTTGAGCGCATCCTGATAATGTCAGAGAGCATCAAAGCAATAGACATGATTGACAAGGTTAGAGCGGCATAAGTAATGCGCTCGGTATGTGTCAAAGCAGAGACGGTATAGTTAAAAAAGGCCCCGAAGCTAAGCTGCGCGGCCACATGGAGAGCGTTTCTGAGGACATCAAAGGTTGAGACAAATGACATTCCGACGATTGAAGCAAACAGAAATAGCCCAATCTTAGTACTGATTTTTTTGATGAAATACACTCGGTGGACCCTATTCATGATGCTGTTACTAAAAATATTCATACAATATATTTAGGCTAATAATTATCGACCACCTTCTTCAATTCTTTTCGAGCACGATGCAATCTAGTTCGAACCACATTTTCGGAAACATTTAAGTCTTTGGCAATATCCTGACCACTCTTCCCTTCTAGGTAGAATTTTCTAGTAACTCCGCGGAGTATATCTGGAAGTTTAGAAATATATGAAAGGACTTCATCTAGATCAACTTTTCTTTTGAATTCTTTTTGGAAATTATCCGGCAAGACATTCAAAAGGTCTTGGTCTAAAAGACTTATAAACTCTCTAGCTTGTTTTTGCTTGCCATAGGCGCTGAAACAAGTGTTGATTAAAATCTTGTAGGCCCAAGATGAGAAAGAGGCCCCATTTTGTTTTTGGAACTTGTAACCCTTAACATAAATTTTAACGAACGTCTCCTGCACGGCATCTTCTGAATCGGCTTTGTTTCTTAAGATACTTATACTCTTACGCAAAAAAGCCTCTTGGTATCTATCTACCAGAACCTCAAAGTACATTGGATTGTCCAATGATAGTTCCAGTATCTCTTCATCTGTTTGTGCTTCTATATCGTGCATTTGTTACAGAGGAATGCCGGCAAGGTTTAATCCCCCGGCTCTCTCTTTTATATTAAACTCGACCCTCTTTCACTTATTTACAACCCTTTTGATCGGATAAATGTTACGAACCAATATTTTTTAGGGTTAGAAAAGCTTTTAAGAGTAAATCTTTACCTTGATTCCAGGTATATGAGATGACTTTCACCAAGTATTCCCAGATGCTTGAGATTATCTTGCCGACTTGGCTGGCAAAAGACCTGAACTCTTCCGAATTGAAGTAATCAATAACATCAAATTTGAAAAAGAACTTCAAAATAATCAGTCCGATAATGACCAGAACAATTAACCTGATAAATCCTTTTTGTTGCATATTTATTTTGGAAAGAATTCCATGGGATCTAGATAAGCGGAAGCGGCGGCGGCTGGGATCTTTACGTGCTGGATGGCACAGGCTGAAGTTCCACCAGACGCCCCCAGATCAATGATGCTAACACCTTCGGTTGCAAAAACAGAAATGTGGAGGTGCGGACCGGTACTGTAGCCGGTATTACCACTATACCCTATAACAGTCCCGGTGTTTACAGTCTGGCCAGACCGACTGTTGATACTTGAAAGGTGTCCGTAGACAGTTGAAAGACCGTTTTCATGATCTACTAGAACCCAGTTTCCATATGAGAGACACTTACCAATATCCGTATTACCAGTCGCTCGAACAACACCAGCGGCTGCTGAGTGTACCTCACTACCCCAAGGCAAGCCAAAATCGACACCGTTATGGGTTCCAGAAGCATATAGTCGTCCGGAATACGCGGTTTTACCGAAAAGCTGGGTAATGATTCCCTTTGGGTTGGTAAAGACACCAGTATCAAATGGCCAATACAAAGCCCCACTACCCTTCTGGGGAATGGAATTTGGATCTAGAATGAATTGCAGTTTTGATTCAATATCTTCTAGATCTTTCTCAAATTGTTTTCTGGCCGTTTGTTTTTGTTCCAAGATGCTTTGATAGGTTGATTCTTTGTTTTGGGTTTCCGAAAGCAGGCTATCTTTCTGTTGTTTGTTAGCATCTACAACTTTTTTCTGGTTGGCCAGATTTTCTTTAAAACCAACCAACTCTTCTTTTTGTTTTTGGTTTTCTGAAACTTGTTGACCGAGGGCTAGTTTTAATCCTTCTAATGTTTGAATAGAGTCTTGGATACTTTTGTTTAAGCTTTGCAGTTCTGATACTTGGCTCCAAAAATCAGAGATGTTGTCTTGACTTAGGAAAACTTCGATTAGAGAAATGTCGTCTTTAATGGCTAATTCTTGCAGGGTTTTAGCAATGGCCTGTTTGTTTTTAGTAATTCGTAGTTCTTTATCAGAAATTTCTGAACCTAACTGGCTAATTGTCAGATTAGTCTTAGAAATTTGATTTTCTGTTCTGGTAATGTCGGTTGTTAATTTTTTTCGAGCGGTGTTTAGCTCATTGATCGCGTTTTGGAGGGTACTTTTATCAGCTCCAATTTTTAGGAGTTCTTTTTCATAAACCTTGATTTCAGCATCCAAATCCTTTATTTTCTGATTGTACTCATCAATTTGACTACGTAATTCTGAGGCGGTTTGAGCCTTGACTAAAACGGCTCCGCCGAAGAGCAGACTGATTATGCAGATACTGGTGATTATTTTCTTAGGCATTTTTTAAAGAAAGTATAGCATTGTCGATCCTCCTCTGTGATTCGGTCTTTCCTAAAATTTCTATTAACATAAACGGATCTGGAGATTTTTCTTTCCCAGAAAGAGCGACTCTAAGGGGCCACAAAACCGCTCCCCGACCCTCGCTTTCAGCGTATGGCCAAATTGTCTCTTTACTTTGTTCTTGGGTTGGCAATTCTTTTAGGTCCTTTAGTAATTCCATAACTTTTTCTAAGCGTTCCATTGTTTTTTCCTTGCTTGGTTCTTTCTCCCAAAG
>Ga0210057_1003188_pt1 | contig 22743 bp, 22 predicted proteins | sample CryGeyCG2114_010_2_FD_183968 | JGI IMG/M metagenome (GOLD analysis project Ga0210057, IMG submission 183968) | Groundwater microbial communities from aquifer - Crystal Geyser CG10_big_fil_rev_8/21/14_0.10 (SPAdes) (version 2) | ecosystem: Environmental > Aquatic > Deep subsurface > Groundwater ...
CAAAAGTAAAAGAATGTTTCACTTGCCGAGGGGAAGGGGAGGTACAAGAATTACGAAAAACAATGTTTGGTCAAGTTAGCCGGTTTGTGGTTTGCCCAGAGTGTAAAGGCCAAGGAAAAATTCCCGAAAAGCCCTGCAATGTTTGCTCGGGGGAAGGCCGGGTAAAAGAAGACCAAAAAATTGATTTGAATATTCCAGCTGGGGTTGATACTGGGCAAGTTTTAAAACTTGAATCTGCGGGAGATGCTGGGATTAGGGGAGATAGGGCAGGAGATTTGTATATAAAAATTATAGTTAAAAGCAATCCTGTTTTTCAAAGAAAGGGAGATGACCTGGTGGCTGAAAAAGAAATTACTTTTTCCCAAGCTGCTTTAGGGGCTGACATTGATATAAAAACACTGGATGAAAAAAATATTTCTTTAAAGATTCCTTCGGGGTTGCAAACGGGAAAAGTTTTTAAAATTTCAGGAAAAGGCATTACCCATTTTGGTGGCTGGGGAAAAGGAAATCTTTATGTTAAATTAAATGTTAAAACCCCAGAAAAATTAACAAAAAAACAAAAGGACTTATTGGAACAACTAAAAAAAGAAGGAGTTTAACGCGCCGTTAGGCGCCCCCATAGCTTAATGGTAAAGCATCTGCCTTTTAAGCAGTAGATGAGGGTTCGATTCCCCCTGGGGGCACAATATAATTTAAAATTATGACCATTTTGATTGTAACAATTATAGTAATTGTTGTAGTGGCAATGATTATAAAGAATATAAAAAAGTTGCCAAACTCACAAAATAATAAGATCTTTAAAGTTCTTAGTTTATTTATAATCGTTTTATCTATAATTGCTATTGGTGGTACTGTTCTTTATATTATTCCGCAAAGTAAAGTGGGTGAAATGATAGGAAATGCCCCATTGGGACTTTTTGTCCTTGTTATTTTTGTTTTTCCACTAGTACAATTATCTTTATTTTTAATAGAGAGAAAATTATTTATCAGAATGAAAGAAAAAAAACAAAGCGACAAGCATTTGTTTGTTATTTCTTGTGTTTTTTTTCTAGTATCTTTTATAATAGGAGTTGTATGTATTTTTAATATAATGAGAGCTTTTGAAGATTTTGGTTTTAACTTCGTGCTTAGATATATTTCATAATTTAGTTCGTCTATAATTAGCAAGAGGATACTAGAAAAAAATCAGCTTGAAAAAGCTGTTTTCTTGTGTAAAAGATATTAACAAGATGTGCTTGACTTTTTTACATATGTTTGTATACTTAAAATAAATAAAACAAACATATGACTAACAAATACGCTAAGTTTATTAAAGATATTAGAAAAGAACGGGGGTTATCTCAGTCATTTATGGCTGAGAAAATAGGAATTTCTCGGCCGTCTTTCGTTGCCATAGAAAAAGGCACAAGAGACCTTACTTTGGGAGAATTTGAAAAATTGTCTGGCATTTTGAATATTTCGCTTGACGAATTAGAAAATAAAGAATTACCTAACTACGAAAAATATAAGCAAATGATACTGGCTTTTTTAAGAAAGGGGGGAGTAATTCCAAAAACCAAACTTGCCAAGCTTTTATACTTTGCTGATTTTGCCTGGTTTTATTATCATTTACAAAGTATGAGCGGAATGCAATATCGCAAAATACAATATGGACCTGTTTCAGACACTTATTTTAGAATTATTGACGAAATGTTTGATAAAGGCGAAATAAATATCACCCAAACAAAAGATGGAGCTATGCTTATTACCCAAACAAGAAGCGGGGCAAAAATTGATCTATCTAAAATAGGCAAAAAAGAAGAAGAGCTTATCAAAGATATTGAAAAAAAATGGAAAGGCAAGAAAACTAATGAAATAGTAGATTTCACCCACAAGCAACTTCCCTATCTTTATGCACAAGACAACGAGGTTGTTTCTTATGGGCTTTTTACCCAAGAGAATCCAGATGAAATTTACTAAATATAAAGTAATATTTGAGCCATTCACCGAGAGGCATTTTATAAAGTCATTTGCAAAAAAATATAAAAGGGCTTGGGACTTTACTTTAAAATTTTTAGAAAAAGAATTTGAGCAGATTGATTTATTATTTTTAAAAAATATAGCTGAGACCATTGTAGATTCAAAAGAAATAAAAATTTGTAAAACAGAGTTTAAAATTGCCAGCACCGAGCAATCAAGACATAGCTCGGGCAATAGATGCATCGTGGCTTTGCATAAGGACACAAGCATTGTTTGCGTTCTTTTGGTTTATCACAAAAATTATCTTGGCGATGGCAACGAAACCGCCAAATGGAAGCAGGTTATAAAAGACAATTATCCAAAATACAAAGATTTATTATAAAAATATGTTATTAACTCTATCTCCGTCAAAAATAAATATTTATTTAAACTGTAAAAAGCAGTATTATTTTGAGTATTTGGATCCTGAAACTGCCAAAATAAAAAAACAGCTCAAAAAGAAAAGAGCAGAAATGGAAATGGGCAGTTTTATACATGACTCTTTAACTTTATTTTTTAAAAATCCGGTAGAGGAAAGAAACTGGCCCAAAATGGCAGAAATTTTAAAGCAGGTTTGGGCTGGGCCAAGAGGGGAGAGTTATGGTTTTAAAACGATTGAACAAGAAAGGGGTTTTTATAACCAATCCCTTAGAATGCTCCAATGGTTTATAAAAAATGAGAATTTAAAACCAGACATTTTTGCTTTGCCCGTTTCACCTCCTGGAAATTCTTTTGACGACTATATAACAATACCGTTTGGAGAAAATTTGGACTTGGGGGGTAAAATTGATAGAATAGATAAATTAGGCAATGGAAATTTAGAAATTATTGATTACAAGACCGGCAAAGAAAAAGATGATAATCTCCAGCTTTTAATCTATGTTTTTTTAGCGGAGAAAATATTTGAAAAAAAGGTTGAAAAAGTAAAATACATATACTTAAAATCTGGAAGCATCCCAACGATAACGCCTGAAATAAAAGATAAAACAGAAGCCAAAGAAAAAATTTTAGATATTGCCAGCCAAATCCAAACAGAAAAAGAATGGGAACCCAATGTTTCCAAGCTCTGTGATTATTGCGATTACATCGCTTTTTGCCCCGCCAAAAAATTATGAAAATTTTAAATTTTATAGCAATTTTTTTAAGCAGTATCCAGTTAGTGGCGATTATTTACTTTTTATTTAAATATCGCTCGGATAATATGCCATTTTTTATTCTTTTGATTGTTGTTCCTATGGTTAGCATTTTTGCTTTACTGTCTAGCAGCAATAGGATATAATTAATTCTTAGAATTGGATTTTCGGGAGTTCTTTAGGAAAAGGTAGTTTTTTGAAAAATAAAAAGGAGATTAGTTTTTTTGAGTGGGAGTTTTTCAATGCATTTTCAGATGTTGGCGGTTGGAAATTAAGCTTTAAAAAACGCCACTGGCATTGCTTCGTAAAAAAAATTAAACGTTTGGTTAAATGTGGCTCTCGAAAATAGCCCTTTCTGTTTTTTGCGGAATGGGCCTATTTTTTTACAGAAGATAGGAGAATTAACCGTAAGACTAGGATTTGCGAGTTTTTTATTTATTTGCTAAGATAAGATAATGTTTTTATGCAAGCGAAATCTATTATAAAATTTATTTTTAAGGCTACGTCTGTTTTGATATTATTGATTGTGTTTGGTTTTGCTGGTTACCAGCTTGGTTTTAATAAGGGTGAGCAAGCTATTTTAAAAACAACCCCAGCCAATATTAGCGAAGGTTTGGGCGTAAATGATAAAGTGGACTTTTCTGTTTTTTGGGAAACATGGCGGAGGCTAGAGGAAAATTTTATTGATAAAAACAAAATTGACTACAAAAAAATGGTTTACGGGGCAACAGGGGGCATGGTAAAAGCGGTAGGAGACCCTTACACTACCTATTTCACCCCCAATGAAACAGAAAGCTTTAACGAGGAGCTAGACGGTCAATATGAGGGCGTAGGCATGGTGGTTGGCATAAAAGACGACCAACTAACAGTCATCTCTCCTTTTAAGGGCACACCAGCAGAAAAAGCTGGTTTAAAAGCTGGAGATGAAATTTTAAAAATTGGCGATGTGTTTACTAAAAACATCACTATTGAAGAAGCAGTAAAAATAATAAAAGGAGCCCCAGGAACTTCTGTTAAACTTTTAATTCAAAGAACAGATTGGCCAGAACCAAAAGAGTTTTCTTTAAAGAGGGACACTATAAAAATTCCAACCCTTGAACTAACTGAAAAGGATGGAGGCATTGCTATTATTAAAATTTACCAGTTTAACAAAATATTAGTTTCTGAATTTCAAAATGCAGCTAATCAAATTTTAAGATCGGGAGACAAAAAAATAATCGTTGATTTGCGAGATAATCCAGGCGGATTCTTAGAGGTTGCTCAAAAGGTGTCAGGTTGGTTTTTAGAAAAAGGGCAACTAGTGGTTATTCAAGAGCAGCTTCAAGGCCAAGAGAAAAAACAATACCTTTCTGAGGGGCCTTCAATCTTTGCAGATTATCCAGTGGTTGTATTAATAAACGAGGGTTCGGCTTCGGCTTCGGAAATAATGGCCGGAGCCTTAAGGGACAACAGAGGTATAAAATTAGTTGGGGCTAAATCATTTGGCAAGGGTTCTGTGCAGGAGCAAATTGACTTATCTGACAAGTCGTCATTAAAAGTGACCATTGCTAAATGGTTAACCCCCAATGGAACATCTTTGGATAAAAATGGTTTAGACCCAGATTTCTCTGTGCCAAACGATGCCACAAGTTCATTGGACGCTCAAATGGACAGAGCTCTTGAAATAATCAATAAATAAGATGAAAGTTATTTTATTACAAGATGTTAGAAAGATTGGCAGAATTTATGAAATAAAAGAAGTGGCTGATGGCTACGCTATTAATTTTTTAATACCTAAAAATTTAGCTAAAAAAGCAACCAAAGAAGTAGTTGATTGGGCATTAGAGCGCCAAAAAATTAACGAAGAAAAAGCCAAAGCAGACTTGGGCAAAACAGCTAAAATGTTAGCGCAGATAGACGGACTTGAAGTTGAAATTTCAACAAAAGCCGGAGATAAAGACCAGCTTTTTGAAAAAATAAACCCGGTAAAGATTTCCTCTAGGTTGCAAGAAATGGGGTTTGATATTAAAAAAAGTCAAATTATTTTGGGGCAGGACATAAAAGAAATAGGGGAGTATGACGCAAAGATTACTTTTGCCCATAATCTTGAGTGTCAGATAAAAATTATTGTTAATAGAATAGAAGTTTAATGTATGGCGACAAAAACAAAATATATTTTTATTATGGGCGGGGTTATGTCGGGTATTGGAAAAGGTATAACAACCGCTTCAATTGGCAGAATTTTAAAAGACAAGGGCTTCGTGGTTTCAGCTATTAAAATTGACCCCTATATAAATGTGGATGCAGGCACAATGAACCCCGTGGAGCATGGCGAGGTTTTTGTTTGTGATGACGGATTGGAGTGCGACCAAGACCTTGGCAACTACGAAAGATTTTTAGGAGAAAACTTATCAACTGATAATTACATAACAACCGGCAGTATTTACCTTTCGCTTATTGAAAGAGAAAGAAAAATGGAGTTTGGGGGAAAGTGCGTTGAAGTGGTGCCTCATATTCCGGAAGAAGTAATTGCTAAAATAAAGCGGCTTGAGAAAAAAACAAAAGCCGATTTTATTTTAATTGAAATCGGGGGCACGGTAGGGGAATACCAAAACCTTTTGTTTTTAGAAGCTGCCCGTATGTTAAAGCTTCGTCAACCCTGTGATGTTTTAAGTGTTTTGGTTAGCTATTTGCCAATTCCCAATACAATTGGCGAAATGAAAACAAAACCCACCCAATATGCAGTTAGGTCTTTAAATTCAGCTGGCATTCAGCCCGATTTTATTGTTGCTCGATCAGCCGTGCCTGTTGATGCACCAAGAAAAAAGAAAATGTCTATTTTTTGCGGAGTAGATGAAAAAGATATTATTTCCGCTCCCGACATTAAATCAATTTATGATGTACCAACTAATTTTGAAAAAGATGACCTGGGAAATCGCATTTTAAAAAAGTTTAATTTAAGAGCTAAGAAAAGTAATGGCTTGGATTGGAAAAAATTGGTTAGCAATATCCATAACCCAAAAAGCGAAGTTAAAATTGGGATTGTTGGTAAATATTTTAAAACAGGAGATTTTACCTTAATGGATTCTTATATATCTGTTATTGAGGCCATCAAACATAGTAGTTTTTACTTTAAAGCTAAGCCAGAAATAACCTGGATTTCAGCGGAGCAGTACGAGGAAAATCCAAAATTATTAACAGAGCTAAAAAAATATGACGGCATTATAGTGCCAGGAGGATTTGGCAACAGGGGAGTGGAGGGCAAAATTTTGGCCATTGAGTATTGCCGAAAAAATAAAATTCCATTTTTTGGTCTTTGTTTGGGCATGCAACTAGCTTGCATTGAGTTTGCCCGCAATGTTTGCGGTATAAAAAAAGCCAACTCAATGGAGTTTGATGAAAAAGCTGAACCAGTTATTGATATGATGCTTGAGCAAAAAAAGTTAATAAAAGAAAATAGATATGGTGGTACAATGCGTTTGGGCGCTTATAATTGCCAGTTAAAGCCCGGCACAATTGCTCGGAAAGCTTATGCCAGAGAAATAATATCTGAGCGTCACCGCCACAGATATGAATTAAATAACAAATATAGAGAAATTTTAGAAAATAGGGGATTGGTAATTTCTGGGATAAATCCAGAAAAAGATTTAGTGGAAATTGTGGAATTGCCCCGTTCGGCAAGCTCAGGGCAGGCGAGCCACCCATTTTTTGTGGGCACGCAATTCCACCCAGAATTTAAATCAAACCCCTTAACTCCTCACCAATTATTTAGAGAATTTATTAGGGCTTGTATAAAAAGTAATTAGACAATATCAATTACTTTGACTCTTCGCTTGAGTCCCTGAAACGTAGTTTTCTGTTTAGTTTTAAATTTAACAGTACCTTCTTTTAAAGCAAAAATAGTATAGTCGCTTCCTGTGCCTACGTTTTTACCAGCCAGATATTTTGAACCTCGTTGCCTAATAATAATGCAACCGGCCTTGGCTTTTTGGCCATCAGCCATCTTAACGCCAAGATATTGCGGTTGTGAATTCCTTCCTAATTTTGTTGAGCCTTTTGCCTTTGTATGTGCCATATGTTAGAAATCGTTAATGAGGAGTAAAGCGACGAATTTACGAGTTCTTCACCCCGTTAAACGCGAACGATTAGTGAGCTGTTTAATCGGGGCGCCATTCATTTAATAATTTATTTTCTATGATACTAAATTTACTTGAAAAAATCAAGCACCAAAAACAAAATATCTTACTCGTCATAATAGTTTTTCTGTTAGTCTTATTATCCTTTGGCTGTGGCATGGTAGCCCAGTTTTACCTATCAAACCCCCCGCTCATTATTACTCCTTAAGCTCTGATCCACTGTGGAATTTTTGATGAATGTCTTTTAGCTGTTTGGAGACCACATGGGTGTAGATTTGAGTAGTAGATATGTCGCTGTGGCCCAAAAATTCCTGCAAGGTTCTTATATCCACGCCCTTGGCCAACATATCAGTGGCAAAAGTATGTCTAATTGTGTGAGGAACTGTGAAAATAGGCACTCCAGCCCTTATAGCATGCTTTTTAACAATATTTTCAATAGAACGAGTGGTTAGGCGTAAAGAACCCGCTTTTTGACCCTTGTAGCGAACAAAAAGAGCTTTTTCGTTGTCGTTTTCTCTAGAGTCCAAATATTTTTTTAACCATCGCAAACATCTTGTTGAGAAATACACAGTTCGAACTTTTCCCCCTTTGCCAGAAATACTTACCTCTAACTCCTCTAAAGAAGGAGGAAGTTTTATTTGGTCTTTATCAAAAGCAACAATCTCTGCTACCCTCATACCAGTAGAAAAAAGGGTTTCTATAATAGCCCTGTCACGGAGTCCAGTTTGTAAATTTATATCCGGGGCCAATAGTAATTTTTCTACTTGGTCTAAATTTAAAAATTTTACTTTTATACACTTGCTCTTTTTTGATAATTTTATTTTTTCTGAAGGCAAAGATAAAATATCTCTATCGGCAAAATAATTTAAGAGATTTCTTAGGGCAATTAAATAATAATTTTGCGAAGATTTTTTTAATGACTGATTATTATTTTTATTCAGACATTTTGAAAGAAAAACTCGGTAGTCCCAAATAATTTCACTAGTGAGCTGGTGGGGGAGTAGGGAAGATATATTTTTGGAAGCGAGCCAATCAGAAAATTTATTTAATAATCTATGATAGGTGAGTTGGGTTTTATTTCCCAAATTTTTTTCTACATCAATATATTCCAAAAAATCTAAAATATGATTTATTATGGGTTTGTCGCTTTTTTTCATAACATCTATACTATACTTCGCTTAACCTGCATTCTGCGAAGTATAACCTTATAATAGTATAAGCCAATAAAGCCCTTTGTCAACCTCCTTTTTTGTGGAAAACAAAGTTTTTTACTTTTTCCCAGGTAACGCCAAAACCTTTAAAAATATCTTGGCTGTATTCTTTATTCTCCTCTAATAATCCTTGTTTTATATTTTCTTTTAATTGAATTGTATACTTTCTCAAAAAGGATGTTTCAAAATTTTTTGTCCAAAGCTTAATCCCCCAGTCATTAATTTTTTTCCACTCTTCTGTTACTTTTTGTAAAATACTCTTAGTAGTAGAGACCCCAGACGTAACCTCATTTTTAACATTATATTGACTTAAAGGATCTGGCACATCTTGCTTGGTAACTTGAGCTAAAGAAAATTGCGCTGGTAATACAAATAAAATTATAAAAAGTAAAAAAAGTTTTCTCATATAAAATTCGCCGAGGGCAGACCTCCCCAAAACTGGACTCAAGATTTTTGAAGGTCTGCCCCCTATAATTTTAACTTTACTATTGCCTCTTTTATTCTGGCTATTGTTTTCTCTTTACCCAAAACCACTGCAATTTCAAATGGCCCAGCCGATGCTTTTTTACCGGATAAGGCCACTCTAAACGGCCAAAGTATTTTTCCCCTGTCGCCAGCTTCGTTGGCAATGGGCATTATAATTTCGTTTAATTTTTCTTTCATCCATTCCATCTCATTTATATTAGAAATATTAATGAGTAATTTGTCAAGAATATCAACTGTTTCACTATCCCCCACCATTTTCCATGCTAAAAGTTCTTTTTCATAATCTAAATTTTGCTTAAAAAAGAAATCGATTAGTTCTGGTATCTCGGAAAGCTTTTTTAGCCTTTCATGATATAAAGCGATCATTGGAGATATTTTGAAAATTTGTTCCACTCCCCCACCCTGTATAAGCCCTGCCTTAATTAAATAAGGCAAACAAAGTTCTGTTAATTTTTCTAAAGGCATTTTTCTTATAAAATAACCGTTTAAGAAATCTAATTTTTGCGGGTTAAAAATAGCGCCTGATTTTTGAATTTTTTCTATGGAAAACTCTTTTTCTAAACTATTAAGCAAGAATATTTCTTCTTTGCCTCCAGGATTCCAGCCTAAAAACGCAATAAAATTAATCACGGCTTCGGGTAAATAACCCTGTTCAATATAATCCGACACTTTTGCGACAATACTCGGATCTCTCTTGCTCAACTTAGCTCTTTGCTGGTTAAGTATTAGCGGTAAATGAAGATATTGGGGTGGCTTAAGACCCAGGGATTCTGCCAATAAAATCTGGCGAGGAGTATTGGAAATATGCTCTTCCCCCCTAATCACATGGCTAATTTTCATTTCAAAGTCATCCACAACACAAGCAAGGTTATAGAGGGGTTCGTCTAAATTTTTAGCTATAACCATGTCGCCGAATAAAGAACTGTCATAGGTTATTTTTCCTTTTAGGAGATCGTCGAAAGATACTTGTATTTTTGGAGTTTTAAATCTTATCACCCTTGCCCCTGATTGATTTTTTTGTTCTTCTGCCCAGTAAGCGTTTTTATCAGCCAGAAGTTTTTCTATATATTTTTTATAAATATTGCTTCTTTCAGATTGGCGATATGGGCCATAAGGGCCACCTTTCTCTAGGCCTTCATCATAATTAAGACCTAGCCATTTGAAGGACTCTTTAATATTATCCTCCCATTCTACCTTTGACCTCAGCCGATCAGTGTCTTCAATTCTAATGATAAATTTACCCTGATATTTTTTAGCAAATAAGTAATTAAAAAGCGCAGTTCTGGCTGAACCAATATGAAAAGGCCCAGTTGGCGAAGGTGCCATTCGCACTCTTATATTTTTATGTGAGATATTCATATAAATATTCAGCGATGATTTTTGTGGCTTTTGGTCGGCCAAATATTTTTGAATTTTTAGCCATACTTGCCAAATTTTCTTTACATTCGAAAAGAAATTTTAGCCGTTGCATAAATAAATGTGGCTTTAAATTTTGTTCTTCAATAACTTCACAGCAACCTAAATCCGAAACCTTGTAAGCGTTTTTTACTTGATGATCTTGGGCAGAACCCAATAAAGGAATCAAAAGCATTGGCTTTCCAACGGCCGTAATTTCAAAAATAGCGCCACTTCCAGCCCGGGAAATAACAAGATCGCTTGCTGATAAAGCGTTACCTAGTTGTTTTTCATTTAAAAAAGCGAAAGGGTGGTAATATTGTTGCTGATCTTTTTCTAAGACTACATTAGCTTCGGCCTGGGTCTGTTTTTGGTTGGCAATTCCTGTTTGGTGAATGATCTCAAACTGATCTAAAATATCTGGCAAAACCTCAATAATAATTTGATTTATCGTTTGAGAACCTTGCGAACCCCCTAAAATTAAAATTAATGGTTTTTGGTGGAGGTTAAAAGTTTTTTGGGCATCTTTCTTATTGCCGTTTAAAATAGACAGCCTAATTGGATTGCCCAAACAAATTGTTTTATCTTTTGGAAAAAACTCTGTGTCTGGAAAAGACGTGAAAATCTCCAAAGCCCATCGGCTAGTTATTTTTGAAGTAAGGCCAGGCGTTATGTCTGACTCTTGCAAAATAAAAGGGATTCTTAAAAATCCAGCAGCCACCGCAATTGGAAATGATCCATATCCACCTTTACTAAAAACAACATCAGGAGCTGTAAAAAAAAGCCAAAAAATTGATTGCATAATCCCAATTGGAACCCTTAGGGCATCCGTAATGTTTTCAAAAGAGAAGTACCTTCTTATTTTTCCGCAAAAAATATTAACTACTTTTACATTTTCTTGGGCCAACAAAACTTCGCCGTGCTTATTTTCTGGCCCGGCATAATAAATTTTCAGGTTACTTCCTTGATAAATATCTCTTATTTCTCTAACAATTGCTAGTATTGGAAATATATGTCCAGCGGTTCCACCGCCCGTAAAAACTATTTTCATAAAATTAAACTCTTTTCGAAATGTTGAGCAAAAGCCCAACGCCAATTAATTCAGCCATAATATGCGAGCCCCCGTAACTAAAAAATGGCAACGGAATACCTCCTAATGGCAAAATGCCCACTATTCCTCCTATATTAGCAAGAGATTGCAAAGTAATCCAGACAATTATGCCTAAAGCCAAGAATCCTTCGAATGTTTGGCCCTTACTTTTAGCAATCTTTAATCCTAAAAAACAAATAAATAAAATAAGGGAAATTAGAAAAAAAGCTCCTAAAAACCCAAGCTCTTCAGCCACAATGGCAAAAATTGAATCAGTTATTGATTCTGGCAAAAAAAACTTTTGCCTGGAAAGCCCTAAAGCAAAGCCAGTTCCAACGCCTAGTATCTCCCCAGAACCAATAGCAATTTTTGCTTGTATTAATTGTAAACCATTTCCCATTGGATCGGCATGAGATTTAAACATATTGACAATTCTATTCCATCTGTATGGCTCTAATATAGTAGCAATAGAAAAACCAATAGCTCCTATGCCAGCCATTATGGCAAAATGCCATAAGGGGGCCTTTGAGGCAAGATACATTGAGGCTCCAATTAAACAAATAATTGCTAAGGTCGTCATATCTGGCTGTAAAATCAGTCCAGCAAAAAGCGTTCCCGTAACAATTAAAAAGGGCCACAAAGACACCTCGGCCGTCTTTTCTTTTTTATTTTGATTTTTTGAGGTGAGCCAAGCAGATAAATAAAGAATAAAGCTTAGTTTTAAAAATTCCGATGGCTGAAGAGAAAATCCTCCTAGTCCAATCTGTCGGTGAGCTCCTTTTGCTTCAATACCAATACCCGGGAGGAAAACCAAAAAAATCAATATTACATTTATTAGAAATAATAGTGGCGCTATTTTTCGTAAAAATTTTATAGGCGACTTATATGCCACAAAACCCAAAACTCCTCCTGTAACAACCATTAGGACTTGATGTAAAAATAAATACCAAATGTTTCCATATTTATTTAATGAAATATAAAAAGAAGTTGTGCCCATGACAAACAATCCAAAAATCAAAAGAATGCCGAATAAACACAAAATTAAATAATCAGGTTTTTTTTGCATTAGATTTTATGTATTTTATAAATTGATTTCCCCTATCTTGATAATCTTTAAAAAGATTAAAGCTGGCTGAAGCTGGCGAAAGCAAACAAACTCCATTTTTTTTGGTTTTTTCATAGCAAATTTTAACCGCCTCTTTCATAGAGCTTACTGAAAAATGTCTGAGGGCAGACCTCCTCCCAAAACTTGAGCCCGAGCCCTTGGGAGGTCTGCCCTCAGACATTTTTCTCACTATTTTTTGGCCAGTCCCCTGACCTAAAACAATTAAATTTTTGACCGATGTTTTAGATATTTCTTTAACTAAATCTTTATAATCACTGCCTTTATCCGAGCCTCCCACAATCAATGAAATTGGCTTGCCGTTAAATATTTGCAAGTCCAAAATCGTAGTTTGTGGCACAGTGGCCATGGAGTTGTCATAAAACTCAATGCCCTTAAATTTGCCAACAAACTTTAAGCGATGAGGCAATCCTTTAAAATTTTTAATCCCCTGCTTGATAATTTTATTGTCAATTTTGAAAATTTTTACCGCTTCAACAGCTGCTATTATATTTAATAAATTAAAATCCCCTTTTAGAATAGTGTCTTTTTGACTGATAATTTCAAATAACTTTCTTTTTTTGGCTAAAGAAAATGGGATTTTTACGGCTTTGCTTTTTTGGGCGATTTGCTTAACTTTCCCGTCTTGCGAATTAAAAATTAAATAATCATTTTTTGTTTGATATTTAGTGATGTTGGCTTTGGCAGTTTGGTATTCTGTAAAATTTTTGTAATAGTCCAAATGATCTTGAAACAGATTTAAAAAAACAGCAATTTGAGGTGATTTTTTTAAATTTTGCAATTGATGACTAGAAATCTCGTAAATAAAAATGTCGTGTGGTTTTGCTTTTAAGAGATATTGTAAAACAGGCTTGCCAATATTTCCGCCCAAAAAAACTTTTAAGCCAGCCATTTTTAATATTTCATAAATTAAGCTTGAGGTAGTCCCCTTTCCTTTTGTGCCAGTTACCCCAACAATAAGCCCTGGATAATTATCAAAAAATATTTTTGTTTGTGAAGTCATCTCCCCGAAGCTCGGTTTCTCGCTCTCTATGAAACCGAGCTTCTTCAGCGAAATACCCGGTGTCTTAATAACTAAATCATAGTCCCCTATTTTAGCCAAGTAGTTTTTACCAAAAAATGGCTCTATGTTTTTGTCTTTTAAAAAAATTTTTTGAGTTTTAGGATCAAATTCTCCCAAGGTTTTCTTATCCGCAATACTTAAAATTTTTGCTGGAAATAACTTCCGCAAAGCGAAATAAGTATCAATCCCCTCTTTCCCAAACCCTAAAATTAATATATGTTTTTCCGCCAGCTGACGGATTAAATTTTCCAACATAAAAAATAATACTTCATCCTAATAATCGGATAGAAACGCCGATGATAGCCAGGATTAGGCTGATAATCCAGAAACGCATAGTGATTTTTTCACGAGACCAGCCAATAGCTTCTAGATGGTGATGGATTGGGGCGCATTGAAAAATTTTTTTGTGCCAAAACTTTTTAGAAATTAGTTGAATAGTTACCGAACCAGTTTCAATAACTAAAAGCCCGGCAATAATTGGCAAAACAATTAAAGAATCAGTTAAAAATGCTACAGCCGCCAAAGTGGCGGTTAAGCCAATTGTGCCTGTTTCCCCCATATAAAATCTGGCAGGAGGAATATTAAACCATAAGAAAGCCAAGGTAGTGCCAGCGATAACAGCGCAAAAAGTGGCTAAGTTATACTGGCTATTGGCAAAAGCGATAATTGAAAAAGCTGAAAACATAATAGCAAAAACGCCTCCAGACAGGCCGTCAATGCCATCAATAATTCCTCCAGCCCAACAAGCCACAACTGTAACAATAAAAAGAGGCAAGTAAAAAATACCCACTTCAATTTCTCCATCCCCTGGCACATGCAATGAATGCCAGCCAAGCTTATAGTAAAACCACCAAGCAGCCACTGTGGCAATTATTAAAACAGCCCCTAGTCTTCTGGTAAACCTAATTCCTCCGCCTGCATATTTCCCCTTTTCAATTACTTGCAAAAAATCGTCAAAAAATCCTAAAACAGAAGCAGAAATTAAAATAGCCAAGGGCAACCAAGTTTGTTCTCTGGATAAAAAATTGAGTTTTTGTAAAAAAGTATTTTCAGGGAAAACATAGGCTAAAGCTAAAAACAAAAAAGCGGTAAAAGCAGAGGTTATCCAAATTAAAAGCCCGCCGAGCCGAGGCGTGGACACTTCTTTTTCTTTGTGTAAAGAATAAAAAACTTCGGCTCTTTGCCCATTAATTGTTTTAGTTCGGGCAGTTTTGCGCCAAAGTTTATACTTATAAAGATAGTGCGTTAAAACAGGCGTCCAAGCCACAGCTAAGAAGGCGGAAAAAGCGCATAAGGAAAAAATTTTTATAACATTAATTGACTCCATTGGTGGTTTTGCTGACTTCTTCTTTGGCGCAATTTAAAAGCGTTTTCATATCGTTAAATCTGTCTTTTGAATTTAAAATAACGCCAATTGTATAGTTGTCATTATTGGCTGGGTCTAATTTCATTATAACCATTAAGCATTCACCCGCTCTATCGGTTGTGCCAGTTTTCCCCCCAACAATTTCAGGCACTTCTCCAAGCAGTTTATTGGTGCTCTTTAAAGTTGAAACAAATTTTCCTTCTTTATATAAAGGATACTCTTTTTGAGAAACAATTTTTAAAAATTCTGGATGATTAAAAATTAAATTTTTTGTTAGCTTGGCAATGTCGTGTACAGTAGAATAGTTTATTTGGTCTTGAGGCATATTGCGAGCCTCTGGATCGACACCAGTTGGGTTATAAAAATAAGTATTCGAAAGGCCCAGTTCTTTTGCTCTAAAATTCATCAAATCTATAAAACCCGCCTCGCCAATAACTTTTGTTAAGGCGAATGCCGCGTCATTGCTTGACTCAATAAGCATAATCGGAATTAACTCGCTTACTTTTAATGTATCCCCCTCTAGTAAAGCATTCAAAGTATTTGCCTGTTGAGTGGCTTCTTTTGTGATGACAATATCTTGTTCATTTCTATAAAATTCACTTACTACTAAATAGGTCATCAACTTTGTTATACTGGCCAGGGGTAATTCATTACTAAAATTTTTTTCGAACAAAACCTTATCATTATCTTGTTCATTAACCGATACAACTAAAAAACTTTCAGCTGAAATATTGTCTAGGGAGCAAGATATTTCTGGCGTAGAGGTAGATATTTTTTGATCTATTGGATTTATTTGAGCGTTTAAAATAGTAGCTGAGTTCTTTGCGCTTAAAAAATTTTCTGCTTTTGTTTGCAAAAGATTCACCCCAAGCCAAAAAGGCAAACTAACTAATAATGAAACAAGAAATAAAGAAATTTTTTTATTCATTTTATTAACTTTCGTTTAAATTTAATCGGCCATCAATTCGGCTCATGTCTCTTGGAAAAGCGCAAGCCTCACGTAAGTTTTCAAGGTCTAAAATTTGTTTGACAATTCTTTCGGCTCCAAAAGCAAAGCCTCCCTCTCTGGGCATGCCATATTTAAAAGCCTGCAAATAAAATTCAAAGTCAGTTGGCTTATTACCCCATTTTTTAATATTTTCCACTAGTTGGTTGTAGTTATTTATTCTTTGCCCGCCAGTTGTAATTTCAAGGCCACGGCACAAAATATCAAAACTTAAAGTATATTCAGGATTTTCTGGGTCAGGCATTGTATAAAAAGGTCTTTTTTTAGTTGGATAGTGGGTTATAAAGATAACCTCGGAGTTATGTTTTTCCTTTGCCCATTGGCAAATTTTTTTTTCATCTTCTGGGGTTAGATCTGGTTCTTTTGTGTTATCCCGCCCTGTTCTTTCTAAAATAATTTGTTGAGCTTCTCTCATCTTTATTCTTGGGATATCTTTTTCGATTATAGGAACACAAGAGCCAAGCAATTTTAAATCATTTTGACAAACAAGCCCTACTCTTTTGAAGATATTTTTAATAATAGTTTCGCATATATCCATTAAATCGGTCCAGGAGTTTATAAATCCCATTTCCCCATCCAATGTAACGTATTCTGACAGATGCCTTGTGGTTACGCTTGGTTCAGCCCTATAAGCTTTGGCCACCGTAAAAACTCTTTCAAAAGAACCGACCATTATTTGTTTATAAAATTGAGGGCTCTGACCTAAAAAAGCGCTACTGTCATAATAATTAATTTTAAAAATTTCAGAACCCCCCTCTGTGGCAGTTGGCACAATTGAGGGAGCTTGAAATTCAAAAAAATCTAAATCTTTTAAAGTTTTTCTAAATTCGTCAATAACCTGTTCTTCAACCCTTAAAATCGCTTTTGTTTTCTCGGCTCTTAATGTTAATGGCCTAAAATCAAGTAAAACTGGCAATGAAAGTTCGGGAGTATCTTTTAGGGCAAAAGGCAACTCGGAAGCTTTGCTTATTGTTTCTATTCTTTGAGCTTCAAGCTCCACTTTGCCAGTTTCTATTTCTAAATTTTCCATTTTAGCTGGCCTTTCTTTGATTATTCCCTCAATTGAAATAATATCCTCTTCCTTTAAATCAGTAGCCATGGTTGCCTGTAAAACAATTTGCAAAATTCCAGTTCTATCTCTCAAATCAAAAAAAACAATCGAGCCATGATCGCGTCGAGAAGCAATTCTTCCCTCAACCGTTATTTTCTCGCCTATTTTTTCTGGGGTTTCTTTAATTAGTGTTCTTGTCATATTTTAAAATATTATCAATTATGGCTGCGATTTGGTTTGGCGTATAATTTGTTTTAATTAAATAGTCAATTGCCCCAAGTTGTATTGCCCTCGCTCTTGTGTCTGGCTCATCATAGTTTGAAAAAACTAAAACTTTTGCATCTTTTATACTCTCATCTTTACGGATTTTTTCTAATAAATCAATGCCACTTCCCATGGGTAAAAGAATGTCCAATAAAATTAAATCTGGCTTTTCTTTTTTTGCCGTAGCAAGGCCTTGCTCGGCCGAAACTTCAGAAAAAATATCTAAACCCTGCTTATTTAGCTTGGCTAAATACATTTCCATTAATATTTTTTCATCTTCAACTATTAAAAGTTTTTTCATTTTTTATCTTATTTTGGCGGTATTATTTTAACAAATTTTCGCTTGCCGATTCGAATAACCATTTCATTTTCTATTTTAATAATTTCTTGCCAATCATTTTTAGGTTGCCCGTTTATTTCTACGGCTTTTCCAAGAATCATTCTTTTACCTTCAGTCTTTGAGGGCACTATCCTGCTTTCAAAAAGCAAATCTAAAATATTGTACTCTCCCCTTTTTGCTTGCCACTCTGTTATTTCGCTTGGCAATTCTTTTTTTTGAAAAACATTTTCAAATTCTGTTCTGGCCTTTTCTGCTTCTTTTTCTCCATAAAAGTTTTTCACAATTTCTTTTGATAAATCAATTTTTGCTTGCATTGGCGAAAATCCATAATGCCTTACTTTTTCTTTAATCTTTTCTATTTCTATATCAGAAACGCTTGTTAGTAAGTGATAGTAACTCCAAATTAAACTATCTGGTATAGACATGAGTAGTCCAAACATTTTCTCTGGTTCCTCGGTTATTTTAATAAAATTTCCAAGGGATTTGCTCATTTTATTAACTCCGTCAGTTCCAATCAATAACGGTAAAGTCATTACATCCTGTTCTGGTATCTTGTATTTTTTTTGCACTTTTCGGCCATAAAGTAAATTAAATTTTTGATCTGTGCCCCCAAGCTCTACATCAGCTTTTAATTCTACGGAATCATATCCTTGCAATAATGGGTAAATAAGTTCATTCATTGAAACATCAATATCAGCCTTAATTCTCTTTTGAAAATCATCTCGTTCAATTAATCGAGCAAAGGTAAATTTAGAAGCCAACTGTATGGCAAAATCAACCCCCCTTTTTTTGTACCATTCATTATTATATCGAAGTTCAATTTTTTTTAAATCTAAAATTTTTCCAGCTTGTCTGGTGTATTCTTTCATGTTTTCTTCGACCTCTTTCTCGGTAAGAGTTTTTCTTGTGCTAGATTTTCCTGTTGGGTCTCCAATTTGCGCTGTAAAATCACCAATCAAAAGAATAACTTGATGCCCCATGTCCTGAAATTGTCTTAATTTTCTCAAAGGAATCGAGTGGCCTAAATGCAAATCAGGCGAAGTTGGGTCAATGCCAAACTTAACCCGCAATTTTTTGCCAGATTTTAAAGCGGTTTCAAGATGATTTTTATCAATCACCTCCTCCACTCCCCTTTCTAAAAGCTCTTTAATTTTATCCTCTTGTATTTTCATTAAATTATTATACAATAAATCAAAATATGGAGCAAGAAAAATATCTCACAAAAAAGGGGTTGGATAAATTAAAAGAAGAGCTTAATTATCTCAAAAAAACTCGGCAAAAAGAGGTGGCCGAGGAAATAAATCAGGCGGCTTCTTATGGTGATTTATCAGAAAACGCGGCCTATCACCATGCCAAAGAAGCTCTGGCTTTTATGCGAGGAAGAATTGCCGAGTTGGAAGATATTGTTAAAAAAGCTAAAGTTGTTGATGAAACAAAAGAAAAAAACGACGAAGTGATTATTGGTTCTATAATTAATGTTGAGTGTAATGGCAATAAAGAAAAAATAGCTGTTGTTAGCTTAGACGAGGTCGATCCAATGAATAATAAAATTTCCTATCAATCCCCTCTTGGCAAAGCTTTATGTGGAAAATGCGTTGGCGCAGAAGTGGAAATAGAAACCCCAAGGGGAAAAGTAAGGTATAAAATACTCTCTATTGAGTAGTTTTTTTATTTTAAAAAACAAAAACCGTTAGCCGGGTAAAATTCGACTAACGGTTTTTGAATTATTGCCCTCAATATGTGTCAACCCCGTGTGCTTGGCTGGGAGATGGGGAGTTCAATAACAAATCTGCTGCCAAGGCCTTTGCCTTGGGATTCGGCGTGGATTGTGCCGTGGTGCATTTCGATAAACTTTTTGGCAATATATAACCCAAGCCCAGAACCCTCGGCCCAGTTTTTCCGACCTGAATCTGCCCTAGAGAAACTTTGAAATAATTTATCAATTTCTTCTTTTTCCATACCCTCGCCAGAGTCTTGCACAACTATTTCCATTTTATCGCCAGTAGCTTTAATGCTCACTGTTATCCCCCCTTTGTTTGTGTATTTAATAGCGTTATCCACCAAATTCATTAAAGCGTCTCTTAGTTTTGCCCCATCAGCCTGAATTTTTGGTAAAACTGTTTTATCTTTCACTATTTTTAATTTTAATTTTTTGTTTGCCGCTTCCACTCTCAATTCCCGCAAAACATCAGCCACTAAATCATCAACCTTAACCGGTAAAAATTCTAAAGTTATTTTTCCCGCTTCAATGCGGGACATATCTAAAAGAGAATTAACCAGCTTTACCAAACGCTCATTAGCTGAATAAACATTTTTCATTGATTGCATAGCTTCTTTGGAAATTTTACCATAATCCCCCTCAATCATCATAGAAATGTAGCCCTTAATAGCGGTTAATGGCGTTCTTAACTGGTGCGAAGCAATGGATATAAACTCTGATTTTGCCTTGTCTAATAACTCTAATTTGCCATAAGCATCCTGCAAGTCTGTATTTGCCTTGGCCATATCAGTGGCATATTGATTTAACTGCTCTTTCTGCTTGATTTCTTGAAGCACGCTTTTTATCAATAGCCAACCAAACGATATAAAAGACACAAGTATTGCCCCTTTCCAAACATACTCAAAATTTGTTTCTGAAGTTAAAAAATCAACCAATAAAAGTAGGGCTATTAAAACCACGAATATTTGGGTTAAAACAACCTTAATACCAAATAAATTTTGCTTCACAATCGCCAACGCGCTAAAACCTAAAAGTAAAATAGCCGAATAATCGCCATAATGCTGATAGGCAACTGTTGTAGTGAGTGACGGAACAATCACATTAAAAATAATATTTGCCAAAGCAAATAAAAAAGTTCCAATTAAAAGATATTGAGTTTTCAATTTATCTATCTTGCCAAAAGCAGAATATTTTTTAATTAAAAAACCAATAACTAATAAAGCAACAAAAAGAGCATACAAATTGAAAAAAATATTTAACGAACCAAAAACAATCTCATTACCCCATGGCTTGCTGTTAATATTTTTAATAATAAATGGCGAGAAAAGACAAAGACCAGACAATAAAAATCCAACTATTAAGATAACTTTTCGTAAAAAAATAGATTTTATTTTTAGAAAGTTAACAACATAGAAATAAAAGGACGCGATAAGGAAAAAACCTACCATGGTCCAGTTTAGCCTGTAAAACATTACAGACAATTTTTGATTACTAACTATATTTCCCAAAACTGCAAAATCAACCCAAAAAATGACAAAAAATGTCATTATAAAAAACCATTGGTTAAGTCGGTTTTTTTTATTTGCTCCAATAACCCAAAATGACAAGAAGAAACCAAAGATATTAACTAAGGCAATTATTATTTTTTCCAATAAAGCTATTTCTATCATTTTAATATTTAATTAATAAGATAATTATTGGCCATAAAATATATTCTCCGTCTGCTAGAATATAGGAAAGAAAGCTAATATTAATTCTATCCTTTTTTGCCTGCTCTAGGTAATAAAAAGAATAAAAATAAAAAGTTAACAACCCTAAAGAGAAACTGGGTAAAATGTTGAGCCATATCCCGATAACTATTGGCGCTATAGATAAAATATTAATGATATGCAAAAAATTTATCGTTTTGTTCTTGCCTAAAATTACTGGTAATGTTTTTATAAAAATATCCTTATCTGAACCCATATCTTTAATATCAAAAAAGCTTGTGTTAATTATCCATCTTAAAAAAATAAATATAAATAATAGCAATAAGCCAAGGCTAAAAAAGTTATAGTACAGAAATATTAATATTATTGGAGTAAAAGCCCAAACAAAAGCTACAAAAATATTTTTAAAAGCCGGGATTTTTTTTGTAAAATTCTTAAAAAATATAGGGTATAACATACCAAAAATATTTATCGAAAAAACAAATAAAGCAATTTCCCAATTCTTTAAATAAATTAGAACTCCCAGCAATGCGATAATATAAAAAATAATTAAAGCAATATTTTTGTTTTTCTGGGCTTGAAAATATTTTGTTCTTTCTGGGTTAGTTTTTGCATCTTTTTCTACCCCCTTTAAATGGTCAAAAGAATAAATAATTTGAGGCATTAAATACATTATTAAAAGTAATGCTATACTCGCTTTTAAATTAAAAATCAGCATTATTGTGTAGATAATACCGCTTGCTCCCAAAGACAGCAAATGCCCCCCATAAATAAACTCATTCCAAAATCTTTTTAAAATTTTATTGACCGTCATATTTAAATAATAATATTCTATGGCGCCTTCCTCCACGATTTTATACCATAAGGAGTCATCACTCTAACGGGCGAGGCGTTGGGATCGGTTGGCTCCACTAAATAAGCAGAGTAATTTGTGCCCCATGGCATTCTTGTTTTGACATTGCCCCTACTTAATAATAACGCATCTTCAACTTCTATTAAAGCTAACTTTAAAATAGAGTTGCTGGGGCCATAAATTCGCAAGCTATAGGGTATGATAGTTGGAGCTAAAGTAGAGCAAAGCTTGGGCCCGAATTCAGCAGATAATTCTCCGTCTTGGTTGCGGGCTTTAGCGTAAAAGCTGTAACTTGTTTCAGGCATTAAACCCAACAAATACCAATAGCGGCTTTGGCTGTCTTGAGAAGACGGGGGGGTTAATCTGCGAAAAACAATTCCAGAATTTCCCACGCCTGAGTTTGACAAACTTCCCACTGCAAAAGCTGTCATAGAAGTTTTAGTTATGCTTGAGCAAGCAATATCGCTTGGAGGCAATATTGAAGTGGCAGCATCGGCTGTGGCAATGCTAGAACATCCGCTTACAGCGTTGCAAGCTGCAACCCCAGTTCCATACATTACGTTTTCAGTTAAAGCCCACCAGCCGTATGAACTGCCAGCGTAATAATGAGTTTGATGATAAGTGACAGCTGGAGCTGAAATAGTAGTTCTTAACTGCCAATAAGGGTTGCTGTTGCTAAAATATCTAGAATAAATATTGTAAGTAGTGGCTCCAGCTACAGCGTTCCAAGCCCAGTCAATTGTATTAACTGTGTTGGCTGTGTGGTGGAGATTTGCTGGAGCAGGCAGGGTTGCTACAGTAGAGCAAGTAACATTGGCTG
>Ga0210057_1003189_pt1 | contig 22737 bp, 20 predicted proteins | sample CryGeyCG2114_010_2_FD_183968 | JGI IMG/M metagenome (GOLD analysis project Ga0210057, IMG submission 183968) | Groundwater microbial communities from aquifer - Crystal Geyser CG10_big_fil_rev_8/21/14_0.10 (SPAdes) (version 2) | ecosystem: Environmental > Aquatic > Deep subsurface > Groundwater ...
TTTTATTCTAATTCTTCTTTAGCTCTTTTTATTGCTACTATCTGTTCAGGGGCGGTGGTAATAATTTGATCTTCAGTATAAGAAGCAACCACTTTTATTGCCACATGTTTTGGGCCAGCGAAAAACAGACCCTCACCAACCGCTCCTTCAACCAAAAGATATTTCTCTTCTTCAGTCAAATTAAAAGTTTGGGCAACAGTATCAATAGTCGCCGGAGATTGTTTCATTAAAATTTGCAAAGAGGAGTTATTAATAATTGGTTGGCCATAAGGGGATTTCATAAAATCGATAATATCTTGAGTAATAGTTGTTACTCCCAGCCAATATTTTCTGGCTCTTTTTGCTGTACCAAAGAGAAAAGAGGCTCCGTCTTCAGACTGCATTAGAGACCAGGCCTCATCAACAACCAAAATTCTCTTTTTAAGTTCTGAGCGAATTTGATTCCAGATGTACCTCATAATTATGTACATTGCCATTGGTCTTAATTCTTCTTCCATGTCCCTAATTCCAAAAACAACTAAATTTCCTTTCATTGAAATATTAGTTGGCTGATTAAAAAAGCCAGCAAAAGAACCCCGGGTAAATTTTTCTAATCTTCTGACCAAAGATTCTCCTCCCTCCATATTTCTTAAAACATCTTCAAAATCACTCATTAAAGGTGGAGTAATTTTGGAAAAATCTGATTCCGGAGTGATATCTTTAATGGTATAAGTTTCGGTGAGGGCTCTGTCAATAATCGCATCTTCTTCTGGGGTTAAACCTCCTAACATAATTCTAACTAAACCAACTAAATTAATAATGTTTGACCTTAAAATATCGGCCGGGCTTTCATCTTCTCTGGGAGGAGGCAAATCAAAGGGGTTAATATGGTGAGGAGAGGTTAAAGAGATTTTAAAATAAGAACCGCCAACAGCATCAGACAAGAATTCATATTCATTTTCTGGGTCAATTATAATAACATCGACTCCAAGCATTAAAGACCTTAAAACCTCCAATTTTACCATATAAGACTTTCCTCCTCCGGCTTTCCCAAATAAAACTGAGTTGGCGTTCTCTAAAGTGAATCTATCAAATAATACCAAAGAATTATTGTGACGATTAATCCCATACAAAATTCCTTCATTAGAGGAAAGATCAAAAGAAATAAAAGGAAAACAACTTGAGAGGGGATCAGTATTCATTGGGGTGTTGATTAGAAGTTGGTCAAGTAAATAAGGAGAAACAGAGGCAAAGCCCTCTTTTTGCTGAAAAGTAGCTGGTTTTATATAAATTAAGCGGCTTTCTAATATTGACCTTAAAGTCGTTTCTATATTTTTTAACTCTTCTGCGTTCGAGCCATAAACTGTTAAATAAATCCCGAAACGAAAAACTTTTTCCTGAGCAGATTGGAGCTTATCTCTTAATTCCTCTAAATCTCGAAAAGCAATTTCCAATTCCGGCGCCCGGATTAGTCCCTTTTCTTCTCTTTCCATAATCTCTGCCTGAACCTCAGTCACCTTTTTTCTCAATTGTCGCAGAATCATACCAGTATCGACGGGATGGACATATAAAGAAATATCAATTGGACTATCAAGATTAATTACTGGAGAAAGCCAGGCCGTTGATAAATATCGCGGAAAGGAGAAAATGAAAAAAGTTTTAGCCATTCTCTCGCCTAATTTCAAATAATTAGGAGTGATTTCAATAGCTGAAGGGGCAATAATGTCTTTTATCCCAATCACTCCTAATTCAAAAATCTTTTCAATTTCGGGGATTTCAGTTTTCTTTTTTTTAAACCATAACATAGTTTTTTTGATATATTCCTGTTTCTACGCTGATTAACGCGGATTATTAAACACCGAGTTCGGGTGGGATTTCTGGATAATAACCAACTTCAGCCTCTTCTGGATGATAAATGCTCCAAAAAAGTTCAATCAACTCCTCAGTATTCAAAGGAACAGCCCTTAAGCCGCATCTTTTTAGGCCTAAAGCAATAAATTCCATTCTCTGCCAGAGTTGAAATCGATACCTTTGAAATTCCCCCTCGGTTAATATCTTTCTAACGGTTGGTTTAGTAAATAATTGTTTATAAGCTGTTGGTTTTACCATCTCTAAAGGATTGAAGGGCACAATAACAAAGAAATTTTTTGACATAATTGATCCCGCCTCGATTAAGCTTTTAATAAATTCCTGATATTCTCTAGTTTGAATTTTTAACAATTCATTTGTTTGTTTTTCTTCTAATTCTTCTAATTTTTCTAAATATCCGGTGATATTTAATTTTCTCGATTGAATAAATACCTGGACAGAAAAATCAAGTGAATTTAAAAAATTCTGGAATTGATACAAAATAGCATTTTGTTCCTCATCTGATTTCAAAGCAAAATTCAGAGAAGAAACCATTAAAACTCCTCTCAGGGCCCCATTTCTCAAAATAACTGTTCCTTCTTTGATTTGGTCAATTTCTAAAAATTGTTGTGTTGGTGTTTTTGGCATATTTGCGAAGCGAATATGCCAACCCCGCACCAATTTTACAGTTCCAAAAGATTATTAATAATGAGATTTAAATCAATCAGGAGAAATTTTTGTAGTCCGCGTGGGGCGAATAGCCCCAACCCTTATGAGCGAAGCGGACTGCCAAGGAATGTCTCCCTAAAATTTGGTGCCGGGGTGGCCACATTACACTCCTAATTCAATATGACTTCTTAATTTTCTTAAATTACTATCGCTTTCAGCTTTTAGAATAGCTTCTTCTTTAATTTCTTCTTTTTTTCTTGCAATTTTCTTTTCAATAGCTTTTTTATAAAGAGGAAATTCGATCTTCTTCCAAATATAAATCCGTGGCGCAACACTAAAGAATAAAAAATTCTTGAGAACCGTTGGTAAAGGAATTCCGTTGACATTAACAAAAGCTAAAGAGAGAGAAATTACAGCTAATAAAATACTGACTAAAATGAAATAACCAAAAGGAATAGTGAAATACAAAATCAAGGCTATTCCTCCAGCCACGCCAATGTAAAGAAATTGCTTTAAGGTTAAAGGTCCAATAATCTTTGATTCTCTTTCAATAAATTGTGGAATAGAAAATTCCATATTATTTTATTGGTTCGCGATAGGTATCTTGGCCCGGTGGATAAGTTGGTTTTTGAGGAGCCGTCGGCTTTTCTTTCTTTTCTGGAATTTCCTTTCCGTAAATTTTAGCCAAACTTTCTTTAACCGGTGAAAAAATGAGATTATCAACCTCTTGGGCAACTTTTTCAGCCAATCCCCTTTCTAATTTTAATTCCTTTTCTAAAGTTTTTTGAAAATCCTTAGACGCTAAAACACCAACTAAAACTTGGCCTACAGAATCAACAATCTCTCCAAGATTTTCTTCAATTCCACACCTTGTACAAATTTCGTGAATATTATTACCAGTTTCCTCGGCAAAAAGAGCGTCCTTTAATTCTTGAGGAAGTTTGTCATAAAGTTTCCAAAATTGTTTTGAGGTATATTTTTTTGGCATAGGCCTTAACGAATTGAAATAGCGCGAAGTGAAAATAAAGGTTTACCAAGAGACAACATTTTCTAACTTAAAGAAGAATCGTTTCCTTGGGAGATTTTACTAAGGTTTCTGGAACCTGGTTGACCAATTTAGCATTTCCCTGCCAGCTGGCGTCTCAAACGCCCATCTAGCTAATCTAGGATTTTCCTTAGAGATTTTTTTAAAATCTGCTTGATCAATTGTATTTAACCCCTTCCCTTGTTCTAAAACCATATGGACAGTTTCTTCATCAAATGAATTTCTAAGAGCCTGTAAGTGAGAAGAGCTCATTTTTTGCGTCGCCAATTGGAAAGGCAAAGATTTAAGTGAGTCTTTAGCTACTTTCTCTATATCTCTTGGTTTAAGCTCTTTAGCATGTAAAACTCCAGCTGCTTGATCCTCAGAGATTCCGTATTCTTGTACTATATTTTTTATTTTATCCTGAATCTCTTGTCTCTTCTTCACTTTTTGTATTTCAGGTACTCCAGCTAATTCTAAATCTAATTTTGTATCTTTTGTTATTTTATTAGGAAAAGCATCAAAAATATCTCCGGTTTCCTTCAGATAACGAGGATCCCCCGCTAGTTTTTTAACTTCCCACAGTATTCTATTCTTGAAAGAGTCGCTTGTTTTTTGAAAAGTCCCTTCTCCCTTCATTTCGCTAGCTAAAACTGTCTTATCTGTGCCCATTGCTAAGCCCTCGATATATCTTTCTTTTTCAGGAATACTCATCTGTTTCCATCCTTCTGGCAAACTGACCCTTCTCTTTTTAGCCGCATATTCTGTAAGTGGAGGAACGGCAGCCATTTCTGCCCCCCGAGTCATCCAGCGTAATGGTTTAGCAATAAGAGGCGACACTCCTCTTGTTTCTAAACGGCCAGCCCAAGCAGCAGCTTTAGTTAAGCCCGCAGCAGTCTTCCCGGCGGCTGGCCCAAACCCTCTTCTTTCAATCTGTTTTCCTGCCCATTTCCCTGCTATTTTACCTCCTTTTTTCGCTCCACTGATAATAGCTTTTGCTCCGATGTCGCCAGCTTGCATCGCTAAGAAAAGTCCTATTATTAAAAGGAAAAGAGGGACAAGGAAGGAAAGAATAGAACAAAGAACCGGACCGCTTAACCAATCCCAGGCGCCAACTTCTAAAGCTCCCCCACCTATCTTACAAATTGGGGTTCCCAAAGATATTCCAGCAAGATAAAGGAAAAAGAATAAGGGGATTCCAATAATTGCCCATTGAATGAATTGCTTAAACCAAGTTTCCCACCAACTCTTGGTAGCCGGGAAAATTAGGCCGACCCAGGCTAAAGGAGATAAAATGACCAATACCCAAATAACTACATATCTTAAAATAAATACTAAGGCATAAGCAAGTAAAATTAAAAAAGCAAATACATTAAAAAGTATCCCAACCAAGGCCTTAGAAACAGTTTCCAAATAGAGTTGTAAAAATCCACCAGTTAAAAAATTCCAAAGTTTTTCCCAAAAACCTATACCAAACTCAGTCTGGGCAAGGCTCCTTAAGGCATTACTTTGTATAAAAAGTTGAGAAGTGCTCAGAGCCCTATCTTTAAAAGCATTCATTATAATATTTGCTCCATCAAGAATTACTCCACAAATTACCGGGGTAAAATTAATTAAAAGAGCGACTATAATAAACATCGGCAGAGCCTTTTTCATTCCGTAACTTTCCAATCTTAAAATAGTAGCCAGTCCAATAACAACTAAAGCTAAAACTAAAAATAAATTGGCAAAATCTCGAGTAATTGCCCAACCTATTGTTACTATCGGCTCTTTAATAAAAGAAATAGGAGCTGTTACGACCCAATTCAAAATACCAGCTGCGATAGCTGGGAGAACAGCGGTTATAAATTGAACAACACTTAAAATTATCGGAACAGTAAGCGCTATTGCAAGCGTTAAAGGGTCCATAAGTTATTTTTATTATAGCATAAATTTTTTAAAACTTTTCACAAGAGAAAGCCAATTTTCAATCGTTAAGGTTTCTGCTCTTTGGCTGGGTTGGATTTTATTGCATGCGAAAAGCGCAACCCTCGGCCTTTGGCCTCGGGGTATGCGAAAGCGCCCATACGAATTAACTCGAGAAAGCCACTCTCTTACTTTTTCTTTTGGGATTTTTAATTCTTTGGATAAATTATTAATCAATTGTTTCCTTGGCTGAGAAAACCCTGCCTTAACGATCTTGAAAAATAGATCCCTAAATCTCTCTTGGTCAACATTTTCTACAATCGTAGAAATCATTGACTTTCGTCTCGGGATGATTTTAATAATAGCGGAATCAACTTTTGGTTGAGGCCAGAAAGATTTTTTTGAGATATAAGAAATAATTTCTGGCTTGGCGTAAAACCAAACTGAGATTGCCAAAAGATTCATTTTAGGTTTAGCGCCTGTCCCCCGAAGCTTTAGCGAAGGGGGACAAATTCTCTGAGCCACTTCTTTTTGAACCATTAAAACCATTTCTTTTGGCGGACTATCTGATTCTAAAAATTTTCTAATAACTGGAGAAGTAATATAGTAAGGAAGATTAGCGACGATTTTATAGGCTTTAGGCTTTAGGTTAAAGGTTTTAAGGTTTATTTTTAAAATATCAGCATTAACAATTTCGACATTTTGAAAGTCTTTCAGAGTTTCTTTTAAAATTTCTACCATTTTCCAATCTTTCTCGACGGTGACTACCCTTTTAACTCTTTTAACTAACTCCCGGGTCAGGTTTCCAATCCCTGGACCGATTTCTAAAATAGTATCTTTTGGTTTCAAATCGGCTACTTTAATAATCTTCCAGAACACCCCTTCATCAACTAAAAAGTGTTGCCCTAACCTCTTTACTGGCCGAATAAAGTGTTTTTGAAACAAACCCTTAATAATCCTTCTTGAAGTAAGATCCATTGATTAATTTTAACACAAAAAATGAACCCTTGACACCAAATTTTGACTAAGCTAAACTAAAAGCAGTCCCACCTCCGCCCCACTACGTGGAGCTTCGGCGGGCAAGGGTCGGAATAGGTAGATTTAGTTGATTTATTAAAGATATTTCTAGATTGGCCAACCGCCTTTGGCGGCTTCAACCCTTCGATAAACTCAGGGTTGTCCTGAGCCGAGTCGAAGGACAAAACTCCTTAAAATTCTTTAAGGAGAAAATAAGGGAGATTGGGAAATTTTTAAAGGGATCGAAAAAGGACCCCTTCCTTTATTTGGGGGTCGCTACCTTTGTTTTACTTGGATTAATCTCCTTTATTCCCTACCAGTTCTTGGCAAATGAAGATTTTATTTTAATGAGCGAAAACTCAACTTCTTTTCAAAGCCAATCCCTAAATGGTGGGGGATTTCTTGGTCAGGGCGGACCAAAAAAATTAGAGCCACCAGAACTTTCTTTGGTCCAGGAAAATAGTTTAACTGGATTTTCTCCCCCCCTGGTTATTTCCCCTAGGGTTTTGGGCTCTCTTTTGGGCGATGGTTCCTGTCCAGAAAGAGGAAATGAAATTATTGAATACGTTGTCCAACCGGGTGACACTCTCGCTAGTATTGCCGAGCAGTTTGATCTTTCTCTTAATACCTTGCTCTGGGCCAATAATTTAAGTCAAAACTCAATACTTAAAGTTGGTCAAAAATTAATTATTCTGCCAGTCTCTGGGGTTTTACACCATGTGAAATCAGGAGAGACAGTTAGTGAAATTGCTAAAAAATATAAAGGAGATGTTAATGAAATTGTCGTTTTTAATGAATTATCTGAAGAAGGAGGTATTGCGGTTGGTGATATTTTGATTATTCCTGATGGAGTGATGCTACCGCCTGCCAAAATTTATACTCCTCCTCTGACTCCTTTGGCTTCAAGTTATTTCATCTGCCCAATTTCTCCTCCTTGCCGAATTACCCAAGGCCTTCATTGGTATAATGCTATTGATTTCAGTCATGGAAACTGCGGTGAACCAATTTATGCTGCGGCTGGCGGTCAGATATTGAAGGTTAGGTATGGTTGGAATGGTGGAGCGGGAAATTATTTAACCATTTTACATCCCAATGGAGTAGTAACAATGTATGGTCACTTGCAAACAATTTTAGTTAGTTCAGGTCAGCCAGTTTCCCAGGGCCAAATTATTGCCTTAATGGGAGGTCAACCCGGAACCCCGGGAGCCGGTAGATCTAGTGGCTGCCACTTACATTTTGGAGTCACTGGTGCCAGAAACCCTTTTGTCAGATAAGCTATAATTAATTGAAACCCGACATCAATTAAATAATTTGCACGGGTGCAACCCGTGCATTTTGATTACTTCCGGAGATCGTAACTCCGATTTTTATTTTTCTTCTCTAATTCTATACATCAGAGCTTCGCTTAGATGGTCAAATAAAATATTTTCTAAACCCTCTAAGTCGGCGATGGTTCGAGCGACTTTTAAAACTCGGTGATAACCTCGGGCAGATAACTGACCAGAATCAACACACCTTCTTAAAAGATCCTGAGATTTTAAATCAACCTGGCAATATTTTTTAATTTTTGGAATATCCATTTCGCAATTTACTAAAATACTTTCATCTTTGAATCTTTCTCCCTGAATTTCCCTGGCCTTTTCCACTTTTTTTCTGATTTTAGTACTAGTATTTTCTTCATCCGGCGCCACTAATTTTTCATATTTCACTGCTGGCACTTCAATAAAAAGGTCAATTCGGTCAATCAAAGGACCAGATAATTTTCTTCGATACATCGCAATTTGAGATGGTAGGCACTGACATCTTCTTTCAGGGTCATTTAGATAACCACAAGGACAGGGATTGGCAGCTGCTACTAAAGTGAAACGGGCTGGCAAAGTTAAATAATGCTTCGCTCTTAATAAAGTAATTTGTCCTTCTTCTAATGGCTGGCGGAGGCTTTCCAAAACATCGCGGTGAAATTCCGGAAATTCATCTAAAAATAAAACGCCCCGATGGGCCAAAGTTATTTCACCTGGTCGAGGCGGATTTCCACCGCCAATCAAAGCCACTTCTGAGGAAGTATGGTGAGGAGAGCGGAAGGGTCGAAGATTAATCAAAGGTTTTTCTGGCGGTAAAAGACTAACCACGCTGTAAATTTTTGTTACTTCTAAAACCTCTTCCAAACTCAGTTGAGGTAGAATTGTTGGAATAGCCTGAGCTAATAAAGTTTTCCCTGCTCCTGGTGGACCTTGGAGTAGGAGATTGTGGCCGCCAGCAGCCGCGATTTCTAAAGCCCTTTTAGCATATTCTTGACCCTTAATATAAGCTAAGTCAATTGGATAAACAGGCTGGCTAAAAAACTCCTGAAAGTTTATTTTTGTTGGCAAAATTACTTTCTTTCCTTCCAAATAATCAATAACTTCTTTAAGATTCTCCACCCCAATTACCGAAAGTCCCTCGACTAAAGCTGCCTCTTTGGCATTTTCCCTTGGCAATATTATTTCTTTCATCCCCAATTTCTTAGCCAATATGGCTGATGATAAAATCCCACGAATCGGTCGAAGCTTCCCATCCAAAGCCAGCTCCCCTAAGAAAATTTTGCCAATTGGGTCAAGTTTGATTTGTTTTGAGGCAATTAAAAACCCTAAGGCAATTGGCAGGTCATATAAAGACCCCTCCTTTTTTAAATCAGCTGGAGCTAGATTAACCAAGACCTTAAGGTTTGAATGGTGTGGCGGCAAAAATTTAATACTTTTTATTGCTGAATTAACTCTTTCTGTCGATTCTTCGACTGCTTTATCAGGCAAGCCAACAATATCAAAAGAGCGGAGGCCAAAAGTGGTGTCGACCTCCACTTCAATAATTTGAGCATCGAGCCCAACGATGGCTGTTGAAAAAACTTTAGAGGGCATGTTCCTTCGCTCCGCTCAGTCAAATTCAAAATGTAAAGCGCAAAAATCAAAATGACGGAACGGAAAATATATTTACTTCTTGCATTCAAGGCAAAATCTCGCTTCGGGGAGGATTCTTAGTCTTTCTTCGGGGATCTCTTTTCCACACTTTTCACATTTTCCGTAATTACCTCTTTTAATTTTTTCTAAAGCTAAAATAACATCCTTTAACTTTAATTCCAAAGTATGCTCAATCGGTAAACGGGTTTCATATTCTTCGACCTCATCAGCTGATTCTTCTAAACCACCACCATTAAATTCTGGAAAACGGGTATCCCAATCTCCTTTTAACTTTTCATCTTTTTTAGCAAAACTCTCAAGCTCTCTCTCTAAGGTTTCCTTTTTGTTTTCCAATTTCTCTTTTAGTTGTTGGAGAAATTTTTTATTTATATTCATTTTAATAAATTAATAACTTTAGTTATGCTCTCCCAGGAAGAGGTCCAAATGAAGTAATCGCCAAAAATTGAATAACAAATTCCCAAATCTTCTCTACTAAAAGTTTGAAATCTAAAACTCACTCCTTGGTATTGGGCTCCTCGAAAGTAAGGAATTAAAGCTGGTTTTCCCTTACCCAAAAGACTAAAGAGATTTTCAAAATCTTTTTCCATTGTTGGCTCCCAAGATCTCATTAAGTTAGTTAGGTTTTCTCTTTCTTTAATTTTTACCAAAAAACCTAAACGATTGTATTTTTTCGTTGGATACAAAAAGAGAGTAAAATCAGAGCCTAATTTCTGATAAAGCGCTTGTGGGATATTAATTCCCCCTACTTCAAAAATTTCCCAAAGGTTTAAGAATTTCCCGCTTTTAGTATTTTTTATTAAAATCTGCTGGAATTTTTCTTCAGGATACCCTTCATTGACTAAAATTTGAGAGAGTCCTAATTTTAATTCTTCAGGTGTAGTATATTCTAAGGTTTTGGTTTTTAAAACCGGAATTAGAGAAGGAGGAATAATAACTTCGCGTTTTTCAATTGGCGGAGGTGGCGAGGGAGGGGCAACAATTAGAGGTTGTCTGGCAGCTAAGAACCAATACCAGAAAGTAAAAATTGCTGCCCAAATAGCGACTAGAAAACCAATAACAATAACCCTCACAAAAACTTTTTCACCTAAAGGAGCTTTCTTTGGCGGGATTTTCGAAATTAAAGGAAAACGGGTAAGGACTTCCTCCTTGGGAATTAGCGGTTTTATTTCAATTTTTTCTTCAGCTACTTTTTTTAAAAATTCTTCTCTTTCTTTTCTCTCCCTTTCTCTTCTCTCTTCAGCTCTTTTTAATCTTTCTATTAACTCTCTTTCGGGAATTTTCTCTACTTCTGGCACTTTTTCCAAAGGTATTTTTTTGAAAAATTTTTCTTCTAATTTTGGTTTTTCTTCTATTTCTGGCCTCTCTACTTTTTTCAATTCGACCCTCTCTTTCAGTTTTGCCACTGGCAATCTAACCTTTTCCAAAAGTTTTCTTATTTTTGTCATCCTTATTTCCTCTTCAATCCTTTTCTTCTCCATTTCTGCCTTCTTTTTTTCTTCTTCGACTCTCTTTCTGGCTTCTTCCTCCTCTTTCTTTTTAGCCAAGATTATTTCTTTTTTTCTTAGTTCTTCTTCTTTTTTTCTTGCTTCCTCAATCCTTTTCTTCTCCATTTCTGCCTTCTTTTTTTCTTCTTCAATTTTTTTTCTCTCTTTCTCAGCTACCTTAAGACTTACTTTAACCTCCTCAACTTTCATTTTCATAATTTTTTCCCTTTCAATACCGACTTCTGCCTCTCTCAGGCGGGCGATATCTTTTGCCATTGTTCGAATCACTAATTTTTTTTGCAGTTCCATTTCCTCCACCATAATTATTTTTTGGCGTCCTTTAATGACAAATTAATTCTTCCTTGCTCATCGATACTAATTACTTTCACTGGTATAATATCGCCAATCTTTACAATATCTTCAACTTTTCTTACTCTCCAAGAGGCAAGTTGAGAAATATGAACTAGACCTTCTTGGCCAGGAAAAATTTCAACAAAGGCACCAAAATCCAAAATTCTCTTTACCTTGCCCTGAAAAACCTCCCCTACCTTAACTTCCCTGGTAATATTTTTAATCCAGGCAATGGCCTGTTTAGCCGATTCTTCTTTTTCTGAAGTAACGTAAATAAGACCGCTATCCTGGATATCAATTTGTGCTCCTGTTTTTCCGATGATTTCGTTGATTATTTTTCCGCCCGGTCCAATCACTTCCCTAATTTTTTCTGGATTAATTTGAATAGTTAAAATTCGAGGGGCAAAAGGTGATAACTCTTCCCGAGGCTTTTTTAGGACTTTTTCCATAATATCTAAAATTTGATTTCTGGCTTGTTTCCCCCTAGTTAGGGCTTCTCTAAAAATTTCTTTAGTGATACCTAAAATTTTGACATCCATTTGGAGGGCGGTGATTCCTTTTTTGGTTCCAGCTATCTTAAAATCCATATCGCCATGATAGTCTTCTGGTCCCTGGATATCAGTTAAAATCTTGTAATCTCCCTTTTGGCCTGTCATTAACCCTAAAGAAATTCCAGCTGCCGGAGCTTTTATTGGCACTCCGGCATCCATTAAAGCTAATGTCGAAGAAGAAACCGAGGCCATTGAGGTCGAGCCATTAGAAGAAAGGATTTCAGAAACCACCCGCATGGTATAAGGGAAATCTTCAAAAGAAGGAATTAGGGGCAAAAGGGCCCTTTCTACCAACATCCCATGACCAATATCTCTTCTCCCCGGGCCTCTTATTGGTTTAATTTCGCCAGTCGAATAAGGCGGAAAGTTATAATGATGTAAAAATCTTTTTTTACCAACAATCTCCATCCCTTCTAAAATTTGCTGATCACCAGGCGTTCCCAGGGTTAAAATCGAAAGGGCCTTTGTCTGGCCTCGACAAAAGAGCCCGGAACCATGGGTTCGCGGTAATATCCCCACCTCACAAGAAATTTCCCTCATTTCATTAAGTTTTCTGCCATCGGGTCTTTTTTCTTTTAAAACGATATTTTCATGGATTAATCTCTCAATTTCTTTTTCGAAAAAATCTAAGGCATATTTAACTTCTCCCATCCCAGGATATTCTTCTTCAACAAAATTAGATAGTTCTTCTCTTAATTGATCTAATTGCTCCATTCGATAGGTCTTTTCTTTTTGATAGAAAGCCCTTTCTAATTTATCTTTTAAAAATTTTTTAATTTCTTTCTCCAATTCAAAGTTAATGGGGGAAGATTTAATGGAAATTTTTTCTTTGCCAAATTTTTTAGTAATTTCTTTTTGAAAATCAATGAGTTTTAATAAAGGATTTTCAGCAAATTCAAAGGCTTCTAAAATTAAATTCTCCTCAACTTCTTCAGCATCCCCTTCAATCATATTGATTAAAAATTTTTCACCCTCTTTTACTCCAGCCAAAACCAAATCCAGTTGGCTTTTTTCTCCGAGTTCATAAGTTGGATTTAAAATCAATCCATTGCCTACTCTACCAATTCTTACGGCCGCTATCGGTCCTGACCAGGGAATATCAGAAATTGTCAAAGCTATTGAGGCAGCCAGGAGGCCAACAATATCCGGATCATTTTCAGCATCCCAAGATAAAACCGTGACAATGACTTGGACATCCCGATTTAAATTTTTAGGAAAAAGGGGCCGAATAGTTCGATCAATTAATCGAGAATTGCAGATCGCTTCATCAGAAGGCCGTGATTCTCTTTTGATATACCTCGAGCCGCGGATTTTCCCAGCGGCATAATATTTCTCTTCGTAATCAACGGTCAAAGGGAAAAAACCTGCTTCTTTCCTTTCTTCCTTTGACATAACGCAGGTTGCTAAAACCAAGGTATCGCCATAGCGCAAAAAAACAGAACCCGAAGCTTGCTCGGCTAGGTTTCTAATTTCCACTTCTAAATTTCGACCACCAATTTCCAATTTAAACTTTTGGCTATTCACCCCGTTAGAAATTTTCATTGAATTTAGAATTTACCCCGTTAGAATCGGTGAGATTTTAATTTTCCAGATTTCTAACTGGGTTCATCTTTTGAGTAAATATTTTTCTGGCGTTTCGTCTAAGTCAATAAATTCATCAGACGCTTCCTTTAATTTTAAAGAAGAGGTTCGGCCAAAAGCCAAAACCTCTACTCTCTTGCCTTGGTTTTTTAAATATTCAATTAATTGTAAAAAATCACCATCTCCAGAAGCTAAAACAATAGTATCAACGCTTGGAGCGATTCTAATTGCATCAACTGTGATACCTACGTCCCAGTCAGCTTTTTTTAAACCCCCGAAAAATTCCTGCAAATCCCTTACCCTTGTTTCAATTCCCAGTTTCATCAAAGCTTCAAAAAACGGCTTTTCCTCGCCGGTTTTCGTTTTAACAACATAAGCAAAAGCCCTGATTAATTTTCTTTGAGAAACCGCCCTGTTTAAAATTTCTCTAAAATTAACCCTATCTCCATAAAGATTCTTTGCCGAATGATAAAGGTTCTGGACATCAATTAAAACAGCTAACCTCTGTTCTTTGTGGACCGGAATATCATCTCTTGAGGCCGATTTTTTTGATAATATTTGTATATCTTTTCTCATCCTCATTTTTTAAATAATTTAGCAATTTTCTTCTTTTAGAAACCTGCTTTAATAATCCCCTTTTTGAATGAAAATCTTTAGAGTGACGCTTCAAATGCAAAACCAACCTTTTAATCTCTTCGGTTAATAAGGCAATTTGAACTTCTGAAGAGCCGGTATCAGTATCATGAATTTTGTATTTTTTGATTAAGATTGTTTTTTCCTCAGGAGTGAGCATACTTATTACTTTAATTATACTACTTTTATAAAAAAATAACAATTTTGAATTTTAACTTTTTAATTTTAAATTTAGCCCCGCCGCGCTTTGTGCGGCGGGGCGATGTGCCTCCACCAGGACTTTTACCCCGCACCTTTTCTTTGGTGCCCCCGCCGCGACTCGAACGCGGAACCAAAGGATTAAGAGTCCTCTGCTCTACCAAATTGAGCTACGGGGGCATAAAGGTGCGGGGCGGGCCTGAAGTTAACCCCGCTCCATTTTTGTGCCCCGCGCAGGAGTCGAACCTGCACAATCTTTTCGTTAAGAGCGAGCTGCTTTACCAATTAAGCTATGGGGACAAAATTCTAGGGACAAGGGAAATTCCACCATTTTCTTAAGTCAAAACCAAATTGTCCAGGTTCAGCCACGCCAATTAACATAAAGAAGGTATTAACAAAAACCCAGGCACCATAGATTATTAAAAGACCGAACATAACAGAAGTCATCAATTTTTTGGCTGTCTGAAGAGTACTTGGGCTAGCGCCAGCAAAAAAGAACATCACTCCCCCAATCACCAGAAATAGGGCAGCCAAGGGAGGGACAATTTTAAATAAAACAAAATTAACAATATTTTGGAATAAAACAAAAAAATCACAGAGTTGGCAAGGTTCCTGATCTTTACCACCACAAGAAACGAGAGCTGCTTGGGCAGAGCCAACTAATAGCCAATAACCAATAACTAATAAGAGAATGGTAAACAAGATTTGTTTTTTCATAATTCTTATGCCCCCGGAAGGACTCGAACCCTCAGAATCTCCTGTTCCGAAGACAGGCGCTCTATCCAATTGAGCTACGGGGGCTTCATTAATTCTATCAGAATAATTGAAAAAAACAAGGTTTTGAGTTAAGATTAAAGCAATGATTATTCCAAAAGAAGTAAAACTTGTTATTACCCAATTAAAAAAACAAGGTTTTGAGGCCTATATTGTTGGAGGTTGTGTTCGGGATTTTTTAAGAGGGGTGGAACCTGAAGATTGGGATGTGGCAACCAATGCCAAACCCGAAGAAATTGGTAAAATATCTTTAAGAAGCTTTGCCGATAATAAATTTGGAACAGTGACAGTTTTAACTGGCTCAGAAACCCCAAAATTAAAGGAAATTGAAATTACTCCTTATCGAATTGATGAGAAATACAGTGACAAAAGACACCCTGATAAAATAAGATGGGCAAAGACAATTGAAGAAGATTTAGCCAGGAGAGATTTTACAATTAATGCGATGGCAATGAATAAAAAGGGTGAAATTATTGATCCTTTTTCTGGGAAAAAAGATCTTGAGAATAAAATTATTAGAGCAGTGGGTAATCCCGATGAGCGATTTAATGAAGATGCTTTGAGAATGATGAGAGCAGTGAGATTTGCCACCACTTTGAGTTTTGAAATTGAGTCAAAAACTACCCAGGCAATTAAAAAAAATGCAATTTGGCTACAGGCAATTTCCAAAGAAAGAATCAGAGACGAATTTTTAAAAATTATTATGGCAGAAAAAGCAGCCGATGGTATTGAACTTTTAAGATTGTTAGGTTTATTAAAATATATTATTCCAGAATTAGAAGAAGGATATAAGGTTACTCAGAATAAGCATCATATTTATGAATGTTATGAACATGCCATTTTTTCTTTAAAATATGCTGCTCAAAAAAAATTTAATAAATATGTCAGATTAGCAGCTTTATTTCATGATATTGCCAAACCTCGGGTTAAAGAAGGTGAAGGACCGGATGCCACTTTTTATAGCCATGAGATTTTAGGGGCAAAAATGACAATTCAAATTCTAAATCGTCTAAAATTTCCCAAAAAAGATATTGAAAAAATTACTAAATTAGTCAGATATCACCTTTTTTACTATAATGTCGATGAAGTTGGGGAATCTTCAGTTAGAAGATTAGTTAGAAAAGTTGGGCCAGAAAATATGGCAGAGTTATTGCAAGTGAGATATGCTGACCGGATTGGTTCGGGCGTTCCTAAAGCCGAACCTTATAAATTAAGACATTTAAAATATATTATTGAGAGGGTTTCTCAAGATCCAATTTCGGTAAAGATGTTAAAAGTTAATGGTAATGATGTAATGAAAATTCTGGGAATTCAACCAGGACCGAAAGTAGGACAAATTTTAGATGTTTTACTTGGCTATGTTTTAGAAGACCCTCAAAAAAATAAAAAAGAATTTTTGGAAAAAGAAATTATCAAATTAGGTAAATTATCTGATGAAGAATTAAGAAAGTTAATCCAAGGAGCTAAAAAAGAAACAGAAAAAATAGAGATAAAGAGAGACGAGATGACAAAGAAAAAATATTGGGTGAGTTAGGGGGGGGCGCTTCGGCAATAAAGTTTTCATTCACCGACTGTTCTCGCCCCAGTGGCGAGACAGTCTGCGTTCTCAGTCTGTTGTTCCACTTCGCGGAAACCATGCCAACAGACCTGCGAAAGCTGTCTGAAAACTTGTTGCCTCGCTTTTAGGAAGTTATTTTATTGGATAACCGGGGGCTGGTGTAATGGTAACATATGCGCTTCGGGTGCGTAGGATTAGCGGTTCGAATCCGCTGCCCCCGATTGGGCTTATAGGTAAATGGCATACCGCGGTCTTCGCATGACCGAGTTCCGAGTTCGATTCTCGGTGAGTCCACATTAGCTACTGAATTAATTACTGAATTAATTCAGTAATTAAATTTATGGCAAGAAGAAAATTAAGCGAAAAAAATATCCGTAAATTGACGAAAATGGGCGGAGGTAAAAGTTTTGGCATTACCCTGCCGATTGAAATGGTCAGGGAATTGAAATGGCGGGAGCGTCAGAAAATCTCTGTTCGGAAATTCGGCCAGAAAATTATTCTTCAGGATTGGGAAAAGTAATTTCCCTTCTTAATATTATGGATACTAAACAATTAGGAAACCTTGGTGAAAAAATTGCTGCTGATTTCTTAAAAAAGAAAGGGTATAAAATCTTGGATAAAAATTATATTCCAAAATGGATGCATGGTCCAGAGAAAAAAGAAATTGATATTATCACCAGGAAAGGTAATATAATCTCTTTTATTGAAGTAAAAACTCTAGGTGGCGATAGTCAAATTTTTTCACCAGAAGATAAAGTTGATTTTTTGAAACAAAGAAAAATAATCAAGGCAGCTCAAAGTTATCTTTTGGAAAAGAAAATTAATCCTGAAACAAGGTGGCAGATTGACGTCATAGCAATTAAAATTGATTTCGCATCGAAGAAGGCCAAAATAAAACACCTAAAAAACGTTGTGTATTAAATCTTGACACCAATTTTTAATTTGCTAAACTAAGATTAGTTTAGACTGGTAAGAAAGTTTTGTCCGCTCGAAGCGGACAATTTTTATAAAGCTCCTCTCGTCATTTTGCATTTTGCATTTTGCATTTGACCGAACGGAGTGAGAGAACATGGACATAAAAAGCTTTACATCGGCCATAGCTCAAATCGCTGAAGAAAAAGGAATACCTTTTGAAAAGGTTATTGAAACCATTGAAATGGCCTTAGCCGCTGCTTATAAAAAAGATTATGGGAAAAAGGGTCAAGTAATTAAAGCCAAACTTAACCCGGAAACTGGCGAAGTAAAATTTTGGCAGGTAAAATTAGTAGTTGATGATTCAATGATTCTTTCAGAAGAAGAAATATCTAAACTGAGAGAGAAAAAGATCGAAGAAGAACCCGCCTTCGCTGAAGCTTCCGCCTCCGTCCTTCGGACTTCGGCGGACAAGTCGGCGGACAAGGAAAAAGTCCGTTTTAATCCAGAAAGACATATAATGTTAGAGGAAGCAAAAAAGAAAAATCCTAAAATTAAAACAGGCGAAGAATTAGAAATCCTCTTAGAAACTCACAGAGACTATGGGAGAATTGCTGCTCAAACGGCAAAACAAGTAATTTTGCAAAGAATTCGGGAGGCTGAAAGAGAAGCTATTTTGTCCGAATTTAAATCAAAAGAAGGAGAAATCGTTTCAGGAATTGTTCAAAGAATAGAAGGGCAAAACGTATTTTTGGATATTGGCAAAACAGTTGGGGTTTTACCAAAAGAAGAACAGGTGCCTGGAAAATTTTACAGAATAGGCCAAAGACTTAAAGTTTATCTTTTGAAAGTAGAAGAGTCGCCGAAAGGACCAATTATCTTTTTATCAAGAGCTTATCCAAAAATAATTTCTAAACTTTTTGAATTAGAAGTGCCAGAAATTGCCCAAGGCCAGGTGATTATTAAATCAATTGCCAGAGAAGCAAGCTCAAGATCAAAAATTGCGGTTATCTCTTTAGCTGAAAGCATCGACCCCATAGGTTCTATGGTTGGTCAAAAAGGAACGAGGGTAGCGGCGGTAATTAATGAGTTGGGCGGAGAAAAAATTGATATCATTGAATGGCAAGAAGATCCAGAAAAATATATTGCTAATAGTTTAGCTCCGGCTAAGGTCTTGGAAGTGAAAATTGAACCAAAAAATAAAGCGGTGGCTATTGTTCCGGAAGACCAATTATCCTTGGCCATTGGTAAAAATGGCCAGAATGTTCGATTGGCAGCCAAATTAACTGGCTGGAAAATAGATGTGAGAAGCCCAGAAGCTGTCGAGGAAGAAAAGAAAGAACTCTCCTCCGCTGAAGCTGCGGAGGGCAAGGAAAAGAAGATTAAAATAAAAGTTAAGCCTAAAACTAAAAGTGTAAAGCGCAAAACCACAGCTAAAAGCTCAAAACTTTAAGTTTTAAGTTTTAATTTTTAGTTTTATTATGTTATACATACCTATCACTATTTCTCTTTTTACTTTAGTTTTTACTTTCTTTTTAATTCAAAAAATTAAAAAATCACCACCCGGGATCGGTGAAGCGGTAAAAATTTCCCAGGCAATTAGGGAAGGTGCTGTTTCTTATTTAAAAAGGCAATACAAAACAATTAGTCTTACTGCTCTGGTTATCTTTTTTCTTCTTTGGTTAGCCCTTGGATTTAAAATCGCCTTGGGTTTTTTAATTGGAGCAGTTGTTTCAGCAATATCCGGTTTTATTGGGATGATGGTTTCTACTCAGGCAAATTTGAGGGTAGCTGAGGCAGCTAAAAAGGGACTAAGGGAAGCTTTTTCTTTATCTTTTCAAGGTGGAACAGTGACAGGGTTTTTAGTTGCTTCTCTTGGACTTCTTTCAATCTCTCTTTTTTATCTTTTAACCCAAGATTTAAAAGGATTGGTAGCCTTGGGTTTTGGGGGATCCTTGATTTCGGTTTTTGCTAGGTTAGGTGGAGGAATTTATACCAAAGCAGCTGATATTGGGGCCGATTTAGTTGGCAAGATAGAAAAAGGGATTCCAGAAGATGACCCCAGAAACCCGGCGGTAATTGCTGATTTGGTTGGCGATAATGTTGGCGACTGCGCTGGCATGGCGGCTGACCTCTTCGAGACTTACGTTGTTACTCTAGTAGCCGGGATGCTTTTGGGTGGTCTTATTTTTCCCTTTTTTCAAGAAGCAGTTTTATTACCCTTAATTTTGGGCTCGGTGGCGATTTTAGCCTCAATTTTAGCTACTTTCTTTGTTAGGTTAAGAAAAGAAAACCCCAAAGGAGACTACAACCCACCCACCACGTCCGAGGTGCCTTTTAGGAGGGAGGTGGGAGGGTCGGAGTCCCACTCGCTTCGCGAGCGGGCCCCTCAAGTTCCTTTCGGGGAAGGTATCATCGGCGCCCTTTACAAAGGATTAGCGGCGGCTGCCCTTATTTCAGCTATTGGTTTTTATCCAGTTATTAGAGAATTAGGAAAAAATTTAACAAATAATCCAAATTCACTTTATCTTTCTGCCATTATTGGTCTTTTAGTGGCAGCCGGTATCTTTTTAATTACTGAATATTTCACCTCCAAAAAATACCGACCGGTTCAATCGATCGTTAAAGCCTCAGTCACCGGTCATGCTACCAATATAATCACTGGATTAGCGGTAGGAATGAAATCTACTATTTTACCAATTATTTTAATTTGTTTGGGAATTTTAATTAGTTTTTGGTTAGCTGGTCTCTATGGGTTAGCCATAACCACAGTTGCCATGCTCTCTTTAGTGGGAATAATTATCGCCTTAGATTCTTATGGTCCGATTACTGATAATGCTTCTGGTATTGTTGAAATGTCAAGCCAGGGAGAGGAAGTAAGAAGGGTTACCGATGCCTTAGATGCTGTTGGTAATACAACAAAAGCCGTGACCAAAGGTTATGCCATTGCCTCAGCTGGATTAGCCGCCTTAGTTCTCTTTTCTGTTTTTACTCAAGAAATTTTGGATCTTGGGGGTAAAGTTCAATTTCTTTTAGAAGACCCAAAGATTTTAATTGGTCTTTTTATCGGCGGCCTACTACCTTATTTCTTTGCATCTCTGGTCATGGAAGCAGTTGGCAAAACCGGAGCCAAAGTAGTCGAAGAAGTCAGAAGACAGTTCCGAGAAATTAAAGGAATAATGGAAGGCGAGGTTTTGCCAAAATATGGTCTTTGTGTCGACATTGTCACAAAAGCAGCAATTAGAGAAATGATGGTCCCTGCTTTAATTCCAGTTGTTACTCCGATTTTAGTTGGCTTTATTTTAGGACCGGAAGCCTTAGGCGGGCTTTTAGTCGGTTCAATAGTCACTGGTCTTTTTATTGCTATTTCCATGACTTCAGGAGGAGCAGCCTGGGACAATGCTAAAAAATATATTGAAGAGGGAAACTTAGGAGGCAAAGGTAGTTTTGCCCATCAGGCAGCTGTCACCGGAGATACCGTGGGAGACCCTTGCAAAGACAGTGCAGGGCCCGCAATTAATCCAATGATTAAGGTTCTTAATATTGTAGCATTATTAATTGTTGGATTTTTGATTTAAACCCCGCTAGAAATTTTTAATTTCTAAACGGGGTAAATAAAAAGACAGTGGTGCGAAAACTTACCCCACTGTCTTAGGAGAAAATCCTTGTCAGGATTTGGTAAATTGGGTAATAGATTGAGGCGCAGATGACTCCATTCCTGAAAAGATTACCGATGAGAAGAATTAACAAACCGTTTTTTATTTCTAGTACCTTTACTGTGGCAATTACGGCAGCTGGCAAACCATAAACAAAAGGGACAAAGCCACAGGTGAGGATTGTCCAATTTTTCTGGCGGCTTAGCCAATTTGTTATTCGCTTTTTAGGCCCAGCTGTTTTAAAATTGTTATCTCTAGATTGCCACCAACCCAGCCATTTCTTAATTGTTGTTTCCTTGATAATTCCTCTGCCTATTAACCACCTCTCTGCTAATCCAATCCCATAATAAGTTATGGTCATGGTTAAAGAAGTCCAAAGGGTTGTATAGACGAAGGTCTGCCAAATCGGAACTCCTCCTTTTGACCATAACCCAACGGTAATTTCAGGATGTAACCACATAGTGAAAAACCCGACTATTTGTTCCCACTCCAATTTCTATCTCCTTTCAATGTGCTGATCGGCTTAAAAGCCAAAAGTAATTTTAATCTATTTTTAGATAAATATCAACAATGAAGACCACAATTCAAAAATTACCAAAATCCCAGATTGAAATTTTTTTTGAAATTCCAGCCGAGGAATTTAAAGATTATTTCGAGGAAGCCATTTTAAATTTGGGCAGAGAAATTGAAATAGAGGGATTTCGGAAAGGCAAGGCACCTAAGAAAATTATCGAAGAGAAAATCGGACCTGGTAAGGTTTTAGAAGAAGTAGCTAGCCTGGCAGTGAAAAAAAGTTATATTAGAGCAATTTTAGAAAATAAGATTGAGGCGATTGGCAGGCCAGAGATTCAAATAACAAAAATTGCCAAAGAAAACCCCTTAGAATTTAAAGCTAAGGTTTTTATTTTACCAGAAGTTAACCTGCCGGATTATAAAAAAATTGCTTTAAAAATCAAGCCAAAAGAGATTTCGGTTGAAGAAAAAGAAGTCGATGAAGCAATAAGCCTTTTGCAGAAATCTCGGGCAAAACTTTTAGCAAAAGATGGTGCTTGTGAAATCGGAGATTTTGTTGAAATTTCTTTCCAGTCTCAGCAAATTGAAGGAGGTGAAGAAAAAAAAGATTCTTTTATTTTAGGACAAGGCCGTTTCATCCCTGGATTTGAGGAAGAACTTTTCGGAATGAAACCGGGTTCAGAGAAAGAGTTTTCCTTAAATTTCCCCAAAAATTATTTCAATAAAAATTTAGCTGGGAAACCAATTGATTTTCAAGTGAAGATGATATCAATTTCCAAAATAGAATTACCAGAGATTAATGATGATTGGGCAAAATCTCTTGGTAATTTCGAAAATTTAGAAAGCTTAAAGAAAAATATTCAAGAGGGAATAAAAATGGAAAAAACTGAGGAAGAGAAGCAGAGAAACCGAGGGGAAATTTTAGAAAAAATTAAAGAAAATGCCTCTTTAGAAATTCCAGAGATTTTGATTGATTATGAAAAAGGGAGAATGATTGAGGAGTTAAAAACAAACCTCCAGAATCAGTTCCAAATGAATTTTAATGATTATTTGAGCCGCATTAAAAAAACCGAAAAAGAGATTTCAGATTCTTTTTTACCAGAATCTGAAAAGAGGGTTAAGAATTTTTT